>Ga0256826_1001827_pt1 | contig 13168 bp, 6 predicted proteins | sample CV79metaG_FD_185975 | JGI IMG/M metagenome (GOLD analysis project Ga0256826, IMG submission 185975) | Hydrothermal vent microbial communities from East Pacific Rise, Pacific Ocean - CV79 | ecosystem: Environmental > Aquatic > Marine > Hydrothermal vents | place: Pacific Ocean: East Pacific Rise...
TATCTTCGTTAAACAATACTTGACCGGTAATTTGTTTTTTATTTGTCTTTTTATCTTCGACTTTAATAAAAGTACTACCCTTACTTTCCTTTTTACCAATCACATAATAATCATCACGCATTTTTACATACTCTATTTGATTGTTTTTTGTGATAAGTTTTAATGCTGTTTCAATGGATTTAATTTGGCTTAGAGATGCCTCATTAATATCAATTTCGCTTTTTTCCAAATCGCCATCAATTGTAATAGAAACACTATAAGTATTCTCCAATTGCTTAACTATTTCTTTTAAGCTTTTCTTTTGAATATCAGTGTTTTCAGATGAGTTCGTTTGAGCCGAAACAGGAAGGTTTAGCAATAGGGCTAGCCCCGACATCAATATAATTGATATCATTCTCTGTAGATTTCGTACCATGATTTTGATTATTTAGTTTTCTTATTTGATTCTATTTTGGTGTTTAGTATTTTATTGATTGCATCAATAATTAAATATGGATCGTCTGAAGGAGCAGTTCCGTAAAGTGTATGATTTAGAACTGAAGAATCTTCTATACCAACATGAATCCCGTAGCTGTCTTCAAGAAATTGAAAGACTTCATTAACAGTACTTTGGTTGAACGAAAGTCTTTCCTGAGTCCAAGATGCATAGAGATTTGGTGACACTTGTGCTTCTTTAACCACAATTCCATTACTCAGAAGAACTTCTGAACCGGCATTGTTTAATAAAATATTTTCTTCCATTTCTGGACCACTAAGCCAAACGATTCCTTCCTCAAGTACTATTTGGGTTATATCCGGCATTTGATTAATGGTAAATTGAGTACCCAAAACTTGTACATCTGTCATTGGATTATGAACAACGAAAGCGTGTTCAGGATTTTTTGTGATATGAAAATGAGCACGGCCATGAAGTGATACTTGCCTATCGAATTTTGTAAAAAGTGTTCTGCTGTAATGGATGGAGGCTTTTTTATCTAAAATAACTTCTGAACCATCGGGTAAAAGGATAGATTTTAGTTGTGAGGTCTGATTGTTTAAAGAAACATCCCAGCTAAAGAATGCTCCTCCCAGAATTCCAATGGAAATGAGAATAAGAGCAGATGCCGCAATTTGGATCCATTTGCGATGATGAAAAGGAATTTTTATTGATTTATTTTCTTCTTTTAATTTTTCCTTTACGTTTGTAAAACCAGCTGATGAGTCAAAGCTTAATTTTGAGAAAATATTGCAATCATAGGCAGTTTGAATTTCTTCAAATTCCTCAGCATTGCTTTCTTTCAAATAGTTTACCAATTCAAACTCCTCCGAACTAAGTTCTTCCTTGGCTAGATATTTTATAACTATATTTATATTTGACTCTTTCATGATTTATAGCTTTATGCTTTTTATTGTTCTGGAAACATTATTATTCCAGATTTGAATAAAGTAAACTCCTTTTTTCCACTCTTCAGTATTGATGTTAATGGAAGTGTTTTTTGAGTTTTCATTATAAATGATTTGCCCTATTTCATTAATAATTATAATTCTTGTTGGGCCTTGAACTTGCAGAGGTATTTCTATGCTTAAGTTATTTTGAATAGGGTTAGGATAAACATCTATTCCATTTAACTCCTGTTCATTAACACCTGTATATTGCCAAATTAATGTTACTTTTTCGCTCCAGCTGTTACTGTACCAACGTCCATTATTAACTTGTGCTCTGGCACGAAATTCATAGGTTTTACCTTCTATGGGAAATATGGTCATAGTAGTATCACTTACTGTTGTTGTAATTGTTTCCCAACTGCCCCCGTTAATACTTCTCTGAACTTCAAAGGCCTCGGCATGTGCATTCTCAGGATATTGCCAGCTAAGCTGTGTCATAGGCGAATTATCCAGAACTACCGGAGGAGTTATGTATGGTTCGGCTATAATGTTCATGGCAGCGCCAATAATATAATTATAACCACCGGCATTAAAGCTGTTTCTTATTTGGTACCATCCATTGGATGAACCCCACCAGCCCATATTTAAGTGATAAAAATAGTCTCCATTTTCAATTTTTAATCCATCACAAATTATGGAGTGTCCATTACCGGAGCTATTTTCTATTGCCAATACTGCAGGTTTAGCCCACACCATATTGCTATCGAGAATGGTCCAAAAAGAGCCAGTATTACGACTTTTATATAGAGCAGTAAATCGGAAATAGTGAGCCAATGCTGTGGGTATCCTATTCACATTGGATGTAGAGCCGTTGGATTCAAAATCCATGCTTAAGGACACCGCAGAATGATAAGTTACAGTTCCGGCAGCTTCTCTTTCAATCATTTCAGATGATTTCCCTCTATATCTATTTAAAGCATTATTCCAATCATACTCGGTATTTCCTGGTTCAACGCTATAAGTACCTCTTGAGTTACCTTTATTATCAGTATATGTACTTGTTCCCATTCCTCTTGGTGGCCAGTTATAGTGTTTCAATATAGTTGACTGAGAAACTGCGACACAACCCGGGGCGTAATGATTAGGTGTAAACAGATTGTTCACATTTATGGTATGACCTGTATTATCTGAGCAATTAACTTGTCCCCACATATTGTAAACATAGGGCCCCCACATTTGGTCTTCTATTTGATTAGTCGATTTGTTGGGCCCATAGTTATTGGATGCAGTATATTCTAATAAATCAAGTGTAATCTCTCTTTCATTGCTACCAAATGGGGCAAAATTATTATCAAACGAAAAGCTTAATATTTTGTTATTATTAGATTGGATTATAATGAAACCTTGAGGATTTAAATTAAACAGAAGCACCTGATTAGCATCCTTTGCAGTAAATAACTCTTCTGAAGATGTAATTGTAAAGCCTGCATGATTTTGGATTTGATTTAACGCAAGCCTCTCCATATCAGCCGAAGCATTTGTTTTTTGTCCAAAAGATACCGAAGTATAAACTATTGAGACTGTGAGGATAACTATTTTTATTAGATTCATTAAAAGAGTATTTATGGTTTATAAATGTTGGTTTGGTGTTTATGTTTGCAAAAAATAAACCTGCCTAATCCATTGGCGAGGCAGGTTTATTTTATTTTTGATTTTAATTAAAAATTACTTTTCCAGTAAATTGTTGTTTATCAATTATAAGAGTATATAGATAAACTCCATTTTGGATATTCATATTGTTTTGATTTAATTCTATTTGATGATTGCCTACTTCTTGTTGACCAAGATTCTGAGTAAAAACTGTTCTTCCTGTAATATCCATTATGCTAACCTGAACATTGGCAGTATTTAAAAGTTGATAACTCAGAGTAGAAATATCGTGGGTTGGATTTGGGTAAATGGCAGCAATGCTAGCATCTTCTGTATTCCATTCTTGAATTCCAGTACCGGTATTCTCTTCAAAATAGGTTAAGACATCTCCAAATAATTCTTCTGTATTTTCTCTGCTGTCGATACGAGCTGTTTCAAAAGCCCATGTCATAATGATTCCTTTACCGGCCATATGAGTATATAAGGCAGGGTATAGGTGATCCAATACATAACCACTGGGTCCCATTTTATACATAGGTGTAGCGCTTCCTGTTATTTCAAAACCATCAACATACCACATTGTTTCATAGGTCCACATAATGGGGGTAAAATTTGTTACATCATTTTCTACAACATCCAACATGGGAACACCTAAATCTTCATCATCTGCTTTAGATTGTGCTGCATAACTGCTAATTCCCATATAGTCATAAATAAATTGACCTGAGTTGAAATCATCTGGAGCTCCTCCGTAAATATCATACATAAAGTCTAAACCTTGAAGCCAAACATTACCTTTTAAATTGATATAACTTCTAAGTGCTTCATTAAACTTATAGTTATTAGTATCGCTCACATCCCAAAGATTTAAGCTGGCACCATCATTACCTGTATACCATATCACTAAATCATATGCGCTTAAAACTGCAAAATCAGGACTTGGACTTTCAACTGTGTTAATTACATCATAGTTGGCTCCTAAATTCATAAGAACTGTATCCAATTCTAAATATCGATCTGTGCCATTAGCGTTATCATTAACTAAGAGAACTTCAAATTCAGGATTATTTACTTGTCCACTTATTGTTATTTCTAGTGAATCTACAACACCAGATCCGTCAACAGAACTAGCTTTAACCCAACAATTACCATTTCCAATAATTGTTCCAGTAGCGCTTAATAAGCCGTCGCTGTTAATACTTGCAAAGGCAGTCCCTGGAGTAACAGACCATAATACGGCTTGATTTGTTGCGTCTTCAGGTAGCACGGCTGCATACATTTGTAAAGTGCCACCATCTTCGGTAATTGTAGTAGCGTCACCTTCACCACTTACTGTGATATCAGTAACTGCAACACCGGTTCCGCTTGAGAATTGTTCGAAATAAGCTAAGCCTTCTCCAATAAATGAATCGCAACTTTCTTGAGAATCGAAACGAGCAGTTTCAAATGTGCATGATAATACTTTACCATCACCTACTTCATTATAGATTACTGAAAAATAGCTATCAAAATCATATCCTGAAGGGCCCATAGTGTATAAGCCGGAAGCTGTTGTGGTTGGCAATACTGCATCAACATACCACATAAAATCGTATTGCCAAAGTAATGGATTCATTTCGAAGATTCCATTTCCGGCAACAACATCTAATTGGGCAACTCCATCAGAATAGAAGCCATCATCGATATGAGATTGTGCGAAATATTGACTAATTCCTAAATAATCGTAAACAAAATCTCCTGCAACAAAATCTGTTGGAACATCAGGATATCTATCAAATAAGAAGTCAAGTCCTTGCACCCATAGCATTCCTCCTTGGTCTACATAGCTTTTGATATCTTCATTATCTGTTTCAGAACCATTCCAAAAATACAAACCTGCGGAATCGTTTCCTGTATACCAAATTACTAGGTCGAAACCACTCATTAAGGACAAAGATGGTGCAGTACCTTCAACCGATGTGTCGAAAAATGTATAGGTAAAATCAGAATTAGAGATAGCAGTTTTAATAACTTCCACTCGGTCAGTTGCATACCCATTATCATTTACCACAAGGATTGATAAAGCTGCAAAAGTTTGTGCTGAGAGCAAAATCAGCGTAAATGTAATTAAAATGTAAATTTTTTTCATAATGTGTGTTTTTGTTTTTATGATGTTTCTTTTGAGTTTTTACCCCTAAAAATAAGCAAAATATTATTAACTGTAGTTTTAAGCATAGTGTAGCAATATACATTTTAATATTGCTACACTATGTTAAATATATTATATTATTTATTCAAAATTATTTTGCCGCTGCTTATAATATCATTTCCTATAATTTTATAAAAATAAACTCCAGATTGATAAGCTGTCATATCAATTTCTGTTTCTCCAACAGAATTTAATTCTAGACTTTTATTGATAATTTGCTGGCCATTAATATTGAATATTTGAAGACTCAAATTGCTTTCTATTTCTTTATTGAAACCAAAATGAACTATGTTTTTCACAGGATTTGGATATACTTCAACATGTGTCAATTGCTTTTGAACATTGGGAATACCTACCATTTGATCCATATTTTCTATTACTTGAAAAAATAGAGTTTCTGCATTGGTTCTGGTATCTAATCGAGCTGTTTCAACAGTAAATGTGATGATGTTGGATGTTCCAATAGATTTATAAAAACCTGCGAAATAATCGGAGAAGTCATATTCAATAGGACCAAGATTATACAAGCCATTAGCTCCTGGAGCCAATGCAATAGCATCAACATACCACATGGTGGTATAGGACCATTCGATAGGAGTGATAGTGCAAACACCATTATTTGGAACAACATCTAATTGTGGAACGCCATCGGAGAAAAGACCATCGTCTACGTGAGACTGTGCATGATATTCTTCAATTCCCATATAATCGTAAATAAATTGTCCTTCTGTAAAGCTGACAGGTGCACCACCAACTACATCATAAAGAAAATCTAATCCTTGAACCCAAACGCTTCCTCCATTATCAATATAATCAACCAGAGGAGTGTTGAACTTATAATCATCAGGGTTTGTAATATCCCATAGGTAAAGATCTAAGCCATCGTTTCCGGTATACCAAATAACTAAACTATAGTTTTCTAAAGTTGCTAAATCAGGAAAATTTCCTTCGGTTGCGGCATTATAAACGGTGTGGTCATAACCCAAATTCATTAGGATGGTATCTATTTCTTTATAACGTTCGGTGCCGTTTGCATTATCATTTACTAATAGTATTTGGAATGGATCAGAAACTTGATTACTGATTGTAATTTCTAAAGAATCGGCAATTCCTGAGCCGTCATAGGCTGTTGCTTTGGCCCATACTGTACCGTTTCCACCATCTTCTCCTGTAGCCATTAATAAACCATTAGCATTTATACTAGCAGAAGTTGTACCATTTATAACTGACCACAGTACTGAGTCTTGACTAGCGTTATCTGGAAAAACATCTGCATACATTTGAAGATTTCCTCCGTCAATATCTATTGTTGTAGCTCCTCCTTCTCCACTAACAGATATTTCAGTTACCGGTACTACATCGGAACTTTGATTGCTTATTGTTATTAAAAGAGAGTCCATGATTCCGGAACCATCATATGCAGTTGCTTTTGCATAAACAGTACCGTTTCCATCGTCTTCGCTATTGGCGGTAAGTACACCGTAAGTGTCAATTATGGCATTTGTTGTTCCTGGTGTTACTGACCATAATACAGAGTCTTGACTAGCATCTCCGGGTAATACTTCGGCGAGCATTTGTAAGCTTCCTCCATCAATATCTATCGTTGTAGCTCCTCCTTCTCCGCTAACATTAATATCTGTAACAGGAATTTCAGGGAGGGTTTGGTTAGAAATAGTTATCATTAAAGAATCTGCTATACCAGACCCATCATCAGCCGTGGCTTTCGCCCAAACTGTACCATTTCCATTTGCAGGGTTTCCTGTAGCGGCAACCATTCCTGAATTGCTGATAAAAGCGGTTGCTGTTCCGTCAACTATTGACCAATTAACAGCCCTGTTTGGAGCAAAAACAGGAAAAACATCAGCATTGCACTGAAGTGTTCCTCCGTCTACTTCTATGGTAGTTTCTCCATTAACACTATATACATCAATATCGCTAACCAAAATACCATTCTCTAGATAGAAATCAAAGAAACTTAAACCTTCATCAATTAAAACATCAGTATTGTCTTGCGTGTCTATTCGTGCTGTTTCTACTGTGAAACTCATCACCATACCACCACTACTTTGATATTTATAAACTCCACAAGCATAATCGCTAAACATATAATCGTTAGGTCCCATGTGATAAACAGCTTGTGCATCATCAGTTATGGCTAATGCATCTGCATAGTGTAATTCGGTATATGTCCAGCTTACCGGGCTTTGAGTAAATATTCCATTATCGGGAACGGTATCCATTTGAACCATTCCTGTATTTCCGTCATCACCCCATGATTGAGCATGGTATTCTTGAATTCCCATATAATCGTATACAAAGTTTCCTTCTTCAAAAGTGTCTGGAGCGCTTCCATATACATCATAAAGAAAATCTAATCCTTGCAACCAAACAATACCTCCATTATCAATATATTGAATTAATGGAGCATTGAATTTATAATTATTAGGATCACTTAAATCCCATAAAAACAGGTCAACACCATCGTTACCAGTGTACCAAATTACAGTTTGATAGTTATTTAAAAGAGCATAATCCGGCATGTCTCCAGTTGTAACAGTATTGTAGACGTCGTAATTATAACCCATATTGGTTAATGCTAGTTCTACAATTAAATATCTATCAGTACCGTTGGCATTATCATTTACTAATAATACATTGAAATTATTTCCTGAGCCTTGCATGGAAATAGTCACCATAACTGAATCCATAATTCCTGAACCATCATTAGCAGTTGCTTTGGCGTAAACAGTACCATTTCCGGCAGGAGTTCCTGTACCGTGTAATAATCCATTGGCATCAATAGTTGCAGTTGCGGTTCCATCTGTAACACTCCAATTTACTGTTCTGTCATTGGCAAAATGTGGCATCACATCAGCAAGCATTTGAAGGCTTCCACCATCTATTTCAATAGTTGTTTCTCCTCCTTCTCCAGTTACATCAATATCAGTAACTAAGATATTTCCGGCAGCGTAATTTTCCATCATTGCCATTCCCTCACCAATATAAGTACTGGTATTGGCTTCGGTGTCTATTCTAGCAGTTTCAATGGTTGATAACATGACCATACCTGTGCCATTCATTTTATAAATACTACAGAAATAATCTTCGAACATGTATCCGGCAGGTCCCATATTATAAAGTGGGTAAGCATTAGGAGTATTAACTAAAGCATCAGCATAATGAAGTTCGGTATAAGTCCAGCTTACAGGAGTTTGAGTAAATATTCCGTTATCAGCCACTACATCCATTTGAACCATTCCGGTATTTCCATCATCACCCCACGATTGGGCATGATATTCCTGAATACCCATATAATCGTAGGTAAATTGTCCGCTAGTGAATACATCGGGAGCACTTCCGTAAACATCATATAAAAAATCTAATCCTTGAAGCCAAACCATTCCGCCATTATCAATATACTGAATAAGAGGAGCGTTAAATTTATAGTTATTTGGATCGTTTAAATCCCAGAGGAATAAGTTGGTGCCATCGTTACCAGTGTACCAAATAACAGCTTCGTAATTGCTGAGATAATCATTATCTGGGAAATTGTTTGTTAGAACTGTGTTATAAATATCGTAATTATAAGAATTGTCAATTAATGCATTTTCCACTTCAATATAGCGGGTTGCTCCATAGCCGTTATCGTTAACAAGTAAAACGTGGAAGTTAGAGGATATACCTTGGTTTGAAATTGTAACTTCCAATGTTCCAACTACTCCTGAGCCATCTACAGCTGATGCCTGTACTGTAACTATACCATTTCCGGCTGGTGTTCCTGTTGCTTGAAGCAAACCCGTATTGTCAATAGTTGCTGTTGCAGTTCCATCGATTACAGTCCATGCTACTGTTGGATTGGTCGCATTTGCCGGTAAAACGGCAGCATTCATTTGTAAGGTTCCTCCATCGCTTGTAATTGTAGTAGCTCCACCTGTTCCTGTAACGGTGATGTCGGTAACTTCAATCACATTAACAACAAATTGATCAAAATATGTTAAGCCTTCGTTAATATATTGGTCGAGATGTGCTTGTGTGTCAAGTTTTCCGGTTTCTGTGGTAATGGAAATAACTCTACCGGTGAAGGTCCCATTTACTTTTTCATGATAAACACTACCCGCGTAGGTGTCAAAATCATATCCTGCTGGTCCCATCATATACAGATTGGTTGAGCCGGGTGCTCCAACAATAGCATCCGCATTCCACATGGTAGACCAAACCCAAGTCATAGGGTCTAATGAAAAAATAGGATTTCCGGCAACCACATCGTATTGTGGTACTCCATCAGAAGTTACTCCATCATCTTGATGAGATTGCGCATGATATTCTTGGATTCCTAAATAATCGTAAACGAAATCTCCGGCAACGAAATTATCTGGTGCTCCACCATATTTGTCGTAAAGCCAATCTAAACCTTGGAGCCAAAACATACCACCATTATCAATATAATCTTTTATGTGTTGATTGTCGGTATCGTTGCCGTTCCAAAAGGATAAACCTACACCATCGTTACCGGTATACCAAATCACTACATCATAATTGCTCATTTCGGCAAAAGTAGGGCTTCCTCCATTGGAAGTGGTATTAATAGTATCGTAAACATAGCCCCCATTATCCAAAGCAGTTTTAATAACTCCCATTCTTTCAGGAGCATATCCGTTATCGTTTACCAATAACAAATCCATTTGGCTATAGACTGAAACTGAGATAAATAAGCTCATCAATAGCAAAGTATAAAGTTTTTTCATGTGAATTGATTTTTATTTTGATTTGATTTTTTCCGTGCTAGTATGACGGTGTTTTATAAAAAAAACCCTTGCTTAGGATGTGATATTTTTTTGGGGTGTTTTGTTGCAGCTTGGAAAGCTGTGTTACGGGTAAGTTGTAGCTCAGCTTTGTAAGCTGAGTAATGAGTGATGGTGTGTTGCTGCACAGCTTGCAAAGCTGTGTTACAGGTAGGTTGTAGCTCAGCTTTGAAAGCTGAGTAATGAGTGGTGATGTATTATTGCACAGCTTGGAAAGCTGTGTTACAGGTAGGTTGTAGCTCAGCTTTGTAAGCTGAGTAATGAGTGATGGTGTATTACTGCACAGCTTGGAAAGCTGTGTTACAGGTAGGTTGTAGCTCAGCTTTGAAAGCTGAGTAATGAGTGGCGGTGTATTACTGCACAGCTTATAAAGCTGTGTTACAGGTAGGTTGTAGCTCAGCTTTGAAAGCTGAGTAATGAGTGGTGATGTATTATTGCACAGCTTGGAAAGCTGTGTTACAGGTAGGTTGTAGCTCAGCTTTGTAAGCTGAGTAATGAGTGATGGTGTATTACTGCACAGCTTATAAAGCTGTGTTACAGGTAAGCTGAGAAAGGATTTTGTAAGTATAGATACCAACATAACACCAAAACAAAAAATACTACCTTTATCCCATGAAAATAGAATTCCGAAGAAATTTGCCACATATCTATGCTCAAGATGCAATTTATTCCATAACCTTTAGGTTGGCAGGAACTATCCCTTATAATATATTTCAAGAATATTCAGAATTAAAGAGAGATCTGTTAAAGAATGGTAAAGTACATCTTCTTAAAAATCTTTATAATGAGCATATTGATTCATATTTAGATAGCTCTTGTGCTATGAATGACTGGTTAATGAATGTGAGGATAAGAGATGAAGTAGTATCAGCAATAAATTATTACCATCTAGTTCATTATAAGATTATTGATTATTGTATGATGCCAAATCATGTACATTTAATTATTAACACCTTTGGTTTTGACCCGATTCCCTTGGGGAATTTCTTAGGCTCGATCAAGAGGCATTCTGCCAGAAAAGCAAACAAAATATTAGGTAGGCTAGGTAAGTTTTGGCCAGGGGAAAGTTATGACCATTTGATCAGGTCTAGGAATGAATTGGCTGAGACTATTGATTATGTCATTCATAATCCTGTAAAAGCGGTTTTTGTGCGTAATTGGGAAGATTGGGATGGTACTTATTTAAATGAGAAATATTTGGGGTAGTGATATAGGGCACAGCTTGGAAAGCTGTGTTACAGAGATTAATAAAAATAAACCTTTTCGGTGAAAGTATTTTCTTTTGTTTGAACTTGAATTAAATAGTAATCCTGTGGAAAAGAAAAGCTTAAGCCATTATGGAAATCCTTATTCATTTGGCCATTCCAAACCCTTTGACCTAATACATTAAAGATGGAAATATTTGCATTGTTTAAGGAATAGTCCTTATTAATAATGTATAATTTATTTTGATGGCTATAGATTAAAGGTTTTGTATTTAATTGAGCTACCGGATTTTCTTCAATATTGGTATTGATGCTGAAAATTAAATTAAAACGATTTTGCAAATCATTGGTATTATGGTTAAAGGAGACAATATTATTGGATTTAATATTATACAAAGAATCGTATTGTTTATCATATAATAGCAATATTTGTTCATCAGGGAATGTTTCCAAACCAGAGAATTCCAAATTTACTTTGCTGTTTATATTCATTTTTATACTTAAAGGAATAATACTTTCTTCTTCCGGTTGAGTAATAGCATTGATGGCTAGTTTGTTTTCCTCATCCAGAGTAAAGACTTGGGGTATGGTAGCATCTGAAGAAAACAACTTCATGATTTCATATTTCCCATTAAATGTATCTCCGGCATCTTCAATAAATCGGATATATGTATCGTCAAAAGTTCCATTTGCTTTAGCCGTGATTTGCAATACATTTGGGATGGATACATTTTCTTCATTCGCTTTTTTCTCGAAACCCGATGCATTTGTATGAGTACGGATAGAATTAGAAAAATTCAATATTGTTCCGTTTACTGTGGCTTGAACCATCATTGCTTGTCCGGGGGGGATATAGCGAGCAGAATCATTTCCTACTCCGTTATTCCATACTACATACTTTCTGTTTCCACCTGAGACATTTTTCCATAAACTCACTCCTCCGTTCATTCCACTTGGAATAGTTACTAAACTCCAATCGATAGAAGAGGGGTAGGGGTTGCCAATTAAATTCCAACCATCACCAAAGCTAGCATTTTGATTGGTATAGCTGAGTGTAAAAGATTGATTTCCCGTATTAAATATACCATCGTATGTTGCCGTATTATTGCTTTCTTTTTTTACCGAATATCCTTGCATGGGGTTGAGGATAGTAGAAGAATCTATTATATCGTGCCACGAACTATCAGCTTCGCTCCAATAGTCTAAATATTGATTGATAAAAACATTTGCTGAGTCGTGTTCCATTGGAGATGCTACTAAATACCATTGATTCAAGGTAGCGAAATAGCAATCCATTTCAGCAACGCCACTTACAGTACCGTAAGTTATTAAAGAAGCTGAGCCCAAAGCAGTAGAGTTTAAATGGAAGTTACCCTGTGTACCGGAGTTGGTGAGGTCTCCGTAAACAGTTAATTCACCACTTTGTGTTAGTGTTCCTCCAGGTTGAACTATTAAGTCATTTGCTGTAAAAGTATTACCAGCTGATATACTAATAGTGTGAGAATTTAATATATTAATTGATTCAGAATACCTGCTAGGAAGATGAGTTGCATCTGCATAATTATTCGCTCCCTGCTCTGCTTCCCAACTAAATTCATTTGTCCAGGCTCCTGAATTTTTAGAACGATATTTTGGTTGAAGAATAAAATCTGGGGAGTCGATGTCCGAAGATGAATAATCAGTATTGTCAAAGTCATCTCCACCTGTAGAGCCACTCAGGCCAACGCCTGTGTCATATGTGGGATTATCTTCTTGGTCATTGAAGTGCATTAAAAGTACGGTATTGGCATCAGATAAGTATTCTTCCCAATGCGAATCTGTTTGCATATCAGATATACTTCTGGCAATGTCTGATACTCTTACCTCATCAATAATGGCATCTATTTGGTAACCAAAACCACCACTGCCTGACCAATATCTCCCTCCAATATTTAATGCTCTTGTGGTACTTGAGAGAG
>Ga0256826_1001829_pt1 | contig 13167 bp, 7 predicted proteins | sample CV79metaG_FD_185975 | JGI IMG/M metagenome (GOLD analysis project Ga0256826, IMG submission 185975) | Hydrothermal vent microbial communities from East Pacific Rise, Pacific Ocean - CV79 | ecosystem: Environmental > Aquatic > Marine > Hydrothermal vents | place: Pacific Ocean: East Pacific Rise...
ACTCGATATACTTCTCTTTGATATGCCGCCAGGAACAGGAGATGCGCAACTGGCTTTGGCACAAGCATTACCTGTTACAGCAGGAGTCTGTGTAACGACTCCTCAAAAGGTAGCACTTGACGATACCATACGAAGCATGGACATGTTTAACAACCTTAAAATTCCCATTGCAGGTGTGGTTGAAAACATGAGTGGATTTATCTGTCCTGAGACAGGAAAAGAGTACAACATTTTCGGAAAAGGGACAACCCAACCTCTTGTAGAAAATTTTCAAACCCAACTGCTAGGTGAAATTCCTATAGAACCTGCCATTCGTGAAGGGGGTGATGCAGGAATACCTATAACTATTATTGCTCCAGAGTGTGAAACCTCAAAACGTTACCAAGCAATGGCCCATAAATTATGGGATTATTTAGACAAAGTAACGAAAGAAGGAGGGGTAGACAATAGCTCTATTCAAGCCACCATTTTTTAAAAAAAGTTTTTAAGAGAGAGTTAATCCTCTCTCTCAATCCGAACATAGTTAAACCACTTTGTATAGTCTCTAGGTTTAGCATGATAACCTACTATTTCCGTATACAACTCTTCTGTATCACTCATCAAAAAAACAGTTGGTACAGCTTTTATCTTGTACTTTTCAGGATAAGTATCATTATCTTTATCTAACAAAAGAACAATATATTCCTTTTTCAATGTTTCTTCTATCGCTTCTATGGTCAAAATTTCTGACTTAAGCTTTTCACACCACTTACATTTTTCTTTACCAAAGAGAATAAAAATAGGTTTATTCTCTTTTTTTGCTACTTCCAATGTTGTGTTATAGTCATGATGTATTGTTAAATTACTATCACCATAAACTACACCCATATATAACAGTGTGCCCCATAATATTTGACGTAGCATCATCTATTAATATTTGTAACTTACCGCAAATCGAATATCATTTGCTTCAATATCTGCATCATTTGGTGTTACCCAACCTTGACATTTATTGTTTGGTGTATAGTCATGCTGTGCATGCGTATAACGAATTTGAGAAGGTAAATTTTTCTCACCAAATAAGTTAAAGTTCCAATACGCTTCATACGCATCACCACGAACTGCCACTTTTGATCCCATAGCTGTATCTTCTGCCCATGTCATTGGTGTCCAGTATTGAGAACCATGATTGTATTCAACCCCAAAACGTCCATTGTCTGTAATCATATCTGGAAAATTTGCACCCAACCAATATGATTGTCCTGTTTTATCTTCACTTGATCCTAAAAGCTGATGTCCTTCTGATGGCATATACTTTGATTGTGCTACTGAAGCGAAAAGTATGGTATCATCAAGGAAATCATTAATTTCATCACCTACTCCATCAACCTGTAGAGAGAGTGCTGTTAAATTTGCTTTTCCTGCATCTAATGATTTATTGGCTCCTCCAACTGGCGCTCCAGTTCTCGCACCTTTAGTATCCATAATCAATGCATTTTCAAACATCAAGTTATATTGTCCATTATTATAAAGACTTCCTAATGTCACAAAATAATCAACATTGGCATTGATATCACCATCTTCTTGTGCATAAGGAGTTGTTCCATAAATACTCGTCATATCACCACTATGCGCTCTACCATAAACAAATTTAATAAATGAACCTTGAGTTAAATACTTATTGGTATCTAACTTTAACATTGCCCCATCGACTTCCATATTGGTAATATGTGCCAACGGAGAACCTGCATCTTTTAAATTTTCTCTATGATTTGCTAAAAACCCATCGGTAGCTTGTCGTCTACCAACACTAACAGAATAAGGTAACTTACCATCTGCCATTTTATCAGAGTAGACAAAGTATGCTTGTCGTACTCTAAGAAGCGTATCTGATGCTTTTGACGATGCTGCCCAACTTTTAAAAGAAGCATTACTTGTACCTGCTGCACCCTCTTCAATAAGATGTGCACCCCAAGTACTATAAGCCGCTAATTGACCTTTAAAAAGTAATTTTTTGGTTGGTGCTGATGCCATATTTAATAATAATCTAGAGGTTAACAATGCATCATTACTTGCCTCTTCATGGGTTAAATTATTTTTATAATTCAAATTATCATACGTATTTCGGAAATCTACTGAAAACTTAATATTGTCATACGCATCATGCGCTTTTACTTTATTAAGCTTTTTTTCCATGCTTTTTACTTTTTTAGCTAACTTTGCATTTCCAGCTGATTTAAGTGATTTTACTTCACTTTTTAAGGTCTCAATCTCTGCTAATACTTTGTCATAATCCGTTGAATTCACCGATGCAGTTTCGCCTCCACCAGCAAAAGCTGATATAGATAACCCTGCAACTAATGAAAGTACTATTAATTTATTATTCATTTTTTATCCTTTTTTATTAATCTAATTCTAATACTCTATCTGCCAAAAACATCAAAAGTACAAACACACCAATCGCACCAAGACCAATGCCCAATTCTGTCATAGATGGAGCATAAGAGGTAATTAAACTAGGTACTTCTTGGTACTCTTTAATCTTCATCGTTTGTAACGGTACAACCTGTACACCCTCTATAAGATTAACTCTTGAGTACATAATTCCTACCAACCCAAAGAATGATGCTATACAAAATCGTCCAATCTTCTCATGTGAACCAAATGCCGCTACAAAAAGTGGAAAAACAATTCCTAATCCCAATTCAAAAATTAAAAAGTTACTGCTATTGTATATATACTCAATCGACTCAATTCTTCCAGGGACAGCACCATAAACACCAGTTAGGTATCGAACAATATACATAATCAAGAGTAGTGATAAAATAGCTATAGAGACTTTTTTCAATGCTACCACCGCTTCAACAAAATCATCTCTGTTAAACATAACTGTAATTAGTGTTAGAAGAAAAATTCCACCTAAAATAGCCGTTGCCATAAACTCTATTTGATAAAAAATTCCACTTGCAAATGGACGTGCATTTAAAAGTCCAAAAATCGAACCTGCGGTCAATACTGATGAATTAGCAAAAATAATTGCAAACAATGCAAATATTTTTGTTGGTCCAATATGTTTGGTATAAGAGACAAATGTTAAGACGGTAAACAACATAAATGCTGGATAAAAAACGCCCAACCAGAAGAGTGGAGAAGTAATATTCCCACTTAATGCCGTATAAATAACCATGGTCACAGGATGTCCTACTTCAAACAAAAATGCTGTAAAACCAGCAAAAAGTGAGAGCAGTCCAAAAATCAATAGTCGTTTAATTAAAGGTTTAATAACCTCTATCTCAAAGAAAATTCCACTTGCAGCCGTCACAATGCTTCCCATGGCAACTGCCACAAAAAATTCATATGAAGCTACTAAGAATCCCCATGGGTGTTCACGGGTTACATTATACGCATGATGACCATGTGCAAAAAAGTTTGCTACGCCATAAAGGTAAAAGAGTATCAACGCAATTGTAATACCAGCTAACGCCATTGTTATTGGTGTTTTTTCAAACCCTAAAGAGATATTCTCTTTTAATGGTAAATAATCATTTAATTTCATACTTCACCCCTTATGTTAAATAGAAAAGTTTTGGTTTAGTTCCAAGGTTCTCTTTTAAAGAGAAATGTTCTCGGTTTCTAAGTAGTACGCTAATTTCACTCTCTGGGTCATCTAAGTCACCAAAAGTTCTTACTTTTGTAGGACAAGTATTTTGACATGCGGTTGTTGTCTCACCTCGAGCTAATCTGGTATCTGAACAGAAAGTACACTTGTCAACCGTCATGGTTCGGTCATCAATGTATCGAGCATCGTAAGGACACGCGGTCATACAGTAGGTACATAAAATACATTTGTCTGCATCTACCCTAATAACAGAATTTTCATCCATATAAGTTGCTTGTGTAGGACAAACTTCTTGACAAGGAGCATCATCACAATGTTGACACTGACTTGGTACAAAAGCAGCCGATGCAATATCTAAGTTTGGCCACTGCCCTGCTACATCATTTACCCCAACCCAAATTCTATGCTTGTCTGCACCCAGAAGAATTCCATTCTCCTCTTTACATGCAACTTCACACGCTTTACAGTTAATACAATTTTTGTAATCTAAAGCCATTCCATATCTTGCCATAATTACACCTTTCTTATTTCAACATTGGTTTCATGTAGTGATGCTGCACCATAGACTGGTTCTATTACATCTTCGATAACTGCGTTATCATTTCCACCATTTTTATAGGCCCACGTTAAGGCTTCGCTCTCTTCACCAAATCCATGAACAAAGAATACGGTCTCTGGTCCTACTTTTTCTGTTGGGTAGGCTTTCAGTTGTGTCTTACCAACACTACTAGAAACTTCTACCATATCACCAAAGTTAATTCCTCTTTTCTGAGCAACACGTCGGTTAATCCAAATATAGTTCTCCATAATTAAATCTCGAAGAACAGCATTGTTGGCTGTACCACTTTGTGTAAACTGTGCATGTCGTCCTGTAAGAAGTCTAAACTTGCCCTCTTCTACTTTGAAGTTGTATTCTTCTCTCCAAATTGGCATAGGATCAACACCTTTTTTAGCCAAACTTATAAGATTACACTCTACTTTTTTACTTTTTGTTTTTGGTAGACCACCATTCACAGAATAGTATTTTTTATTTTCAGGATAGTACTGATGTTCATTTACCGAAGTTGGTTTATAGTATTTGTCCATATCAGGATAAAAAACCCCTTGTTCATTCAATGCTTTAACTGCTTCTTCACCATAAACACTCTTCACCATATGCTCATTCACTTCTTCTTGAGAATGATGGAACGGTTTGGTTAAATCAAAATCTTCATAGAGTTCAGCCTCTGCTTCTGCTGCTGTTTTAGTAGGGGCAACAGGAGTAGGAGTTGTAGCATTTTCATCGGTATTTTCAGGTACTTTTGCTGGCTTAACTGCGTCAGCTAATTCATCTTGAACATCTTCATCATACTTCTTGGTAATCTCCCACAGTGGCTTAGAGATTTTTTCAGTTAATCCCTTCATAATTGCCATAACCGGTTGAGTTTCAAACATCGGCTCTATGACTTTGTTTCTCTGTGCAATAGATGGTTCAACACCACCAAAGGTCTTAACAGGATCAGTTCTTTCCAAATAGGTTGCTTCAGGAAGAACCACATCTGCATACATCACGGTATCACTTGGCATGGTATCTATGGCAACCACCAACTCCATTTTTTTCAACATCTGAATAGTTTTGGCTGTATTTGGCATGTTCATCATAGGGTTGTGCTTATAGATAAACATTCCACGAACTTTGTACGGCATTCTATCTTCGATGTATCGATTTCTCCATGCGACCCATGAACCACCACCACTTACAATGGCACAGTCGTTATAAGGAGCTTTACCTTTAACCCGTTTTTTAACTTTGTCAACACCTCTTGCTTCTGCTTGCGCATAAAGAGGCTCCAACCCAGCATGTTTACCAAGTTTAAGTTTTTTACCAAATACCAAACCACCTTTGGTATCGATTCCTCCACCAAGTCCTTGGAAGATTGCCATCGCACGACGAAGTTGGAAGTCATTGTTTGCAAATGTACTTCTTCTTCCTGGATAGTAAACAGCACGAGGAGCATGTGCCATAAACTCTCTGGCTATCTCATAAATATCTTTGGCTTTGATTCCCGTAATTGATGCTGCCCATTCAGGAGTATACTTATTCGTGATAACACTATTTTTATACTCATCAAAACCATTAAAGTTTTTGGCAACGTAATCTTTGTTGTAAAGTTCTTCGGTCATAACCACATAAGTCAATGCCAATACAAATGCTAAATCAGTTCCTGGTTTAATTCCCAACCATTTGTCTGCTTTGGCTGCAGTATTGGTAAACCGTGGGTCAACACAAATCATTTTTGCCCCACGACCCTTGGTACGTTTAAAGACATCCATCGTATCAGGAGTAACTATCGCTTCTGCTCGGTTAGCCCCTGCCATAATGATATACTCTGCATTCTCTAAATCGGCAGAAGCATATCCACCAATGGTTAAACTATAACCGGTAATAACAGTCTGAAGACATAAAGAAGCATGATTTAACCAGTTTGAAGAACCAAATGCTCCATAAAATTGTTTAAAGGTATGTTCTGCCATCCCTTCACCTGCACAAAATAAAAATGATGAGCGATTATCTTCCTCTTCCTCAAGAATTTTACCCATCCCTGGAAACTTATCGGTACCATTTAAAATCGCTTCATACGCTTCTTCCCATGAAACTCTTTTAAATTTACCTTCCCCTTTTTCACCTATACGGATCATTGGAAACTTTAATCTGTCTGGATCATACAATGCTTGAATTCCTGCATTACCTCTTGGACATAACATATTTCTTGATTTTGGAAACATTGGATTAGGGTTTAGTTTGGTTACTACCCCATTTTCTACTCTGGCTACGGCAGCACACTTATTAACACACATTTCACATAATGTCGCAACTTCTTTTGCTTCTCCCGTACCTGTCTTGGTCGTAATAGATTTGGGTACACTATCATGCGATCCATGTTCATGACTCGCAAAAAGATTGGTTGCGGAAACAGCTGAGCCACCAACTATACTCATTGCAACTGTACCTTGAAGAAACTTCCTTCTTGACACTTCAACTTGCATAAACTCTCCTCCTTATTTTATCTCTAGTTTTCAAATAGGAGTAAAAAACTCCTATTTATAAGACTAAGTTATATATTATAGAAGTATTTCTTATGCAAAACTTGTATTATGTGGTTTTTTATATAAATAAGTAATATTTATCATAAATATTACTTATTATACACAACTCTATTGATTGGATATCAATATAAACTATAATAATTATAAGTATAAATAATATATGAATAAAAAATAATAATTATTTTAAGAAAGGAGGAGATGATGGAATTTATCCATCATGTGGTTATTTTTTGGTCACTAAAATAGGTAACATTCCAAAGTAGTCTAATGTTCCATACGCCTGATCAATATTAATATCAGGCTTAACTTCTAAAATCATAGTACGAATAATCTCTTCATCTAAGTCACCTAAAAACGTACCTTCTCCATGATCTTCTTTATAAAATTTCACTAAAAGGTGCGTCGGTTTTTCTTCTTTGTATTTCCATATAGTCATTGTGTTATCCTATGTTCAAATTACAAAGATTATACCTCTATAACATTAAGATCATAGGATTGTAATTAAAAATCTATAGAGAGTCCTAAACTAATTGCATCAATATCAGGAACATTATTTTTGACCAAAAGTCTTTCATAGTCTACAAATAGATTTATATCTTTTTTTTCATTAAGAGCATAGGCTACTCCTGTTCCAAGTGCTAAACTATTTTCATTTAGTATACCTTGGTTCCCTGTTTTTGTTTTGGCATATCCTACAAGACCATAGAGATTAATATCTTCATTAACAGGAAACATAGGTTTCAAAAACAAACCAACATGTTTAATTTTTGAACCTTCATATCTCCAGTTTGTTTTTAGAGCTCGTGCTTCCATTCCAAAGTAACTATTGATATCATAGCCTGCTTTTAGCATAACTCCATAAGTAACATCTTCACAGTTTGAAGCAGCAACAATACCTCGAACTAGACCTGCCCCAACATACCAATTTGAATTTGATACTGGTTCTTCTATAGCTTTCTTTTTTTCTATTACATCTAAAGTTTTTACAACTTCTTTAACTAGTATCTCTTCTTGAACTTCTTCTACAATTACTATAGGGAAATCATTTGTTTCATATTCTATTACAGGAAGAAAATCTCCCCCTGCAACTGCCATACTACTTAGCGCTACTAAGGTAACTATTGATATTTTTATACTTTTCATTACTGTCCTTTAAATTTATTCTACTTCTTTTTTTTCTCTTGTAAAGAAGAACCATGTTAATCCACTTAATAACAGCATAAATAACATGTTCATACCACTAAGAATGGAAACACTGTCTGAATCTTTGACTTGACAATTTCCCCCACCAAAAGTATTGATTCCCGCTACAACCGGTTTAAGCAAGGTAATAAGCGTTGACGTTGATACTTCATTACCTTCATTGTCAAATACTTTATATGAAATAGGTGTAGGGTTTACAATGGTTGCATTTACTTCTGTTTCATAAGTAATAGATCCATTATAATTAACACTCCATGTCCCTTGGTCTGGTACCACCAATTTCTTTCCATCTAATGATAATTCAGCCAGTGGATTAGCCTCCATAAATCCTTCAGGAAGTACTATCTCAACCGAAGTACTATTTAGATCTCCATTGTCATTCTCTAATACAGGAATATTAACCGGTGCAGACAGAGAAGATACTTTTATATCTTTTCTAGCTTTTGCTAAATAATTTACATTTACGATTGCAGATGCTCTTCTTAAGCCCAATTCATCTTCTAGAGAATATGCTATATCAGTTGGATCATAGTAAAATGAAGAATTTGGCGTAAATGAGATAGAACGATTCGATTCTATTTCCCATTTTCCTTCTCCTGAAACAATTAAACTATCACCCGGATTTTCAGTACCTTCAATTTGCATCGTATCAAGCAGTAATGGTCCTGTAAAGTCATTTGCCAATACTTCAACCATCGCCTGAGTTTCTTGTTCTAAATTTGAAAGTTTGTCATCAAACAGTACTCTTGTAAAAGCAATATAATCGGGTATTCCATCTACATTATCATCGAGCAGTGTCTGACTATCAACCAATGTTTCAGGAATATCAATTATTCCATCATCATTCTCATCTAATCCTCCTGCTTCTAAGACATCTTTTTTACCATCATTATCTGAATCTAAATCAAGATAATCAGGCTTCCCATTACTATCTGTATTTACAGGTACGGCAATAGGTGTTACCGTTGTGGAAATACCATTAGTGTCAACAGTGCCATCTATCATCCCATCGCTATCTAAATCATTTGATACAGCAATTCCAGCTTCAATTAAATCAGAAAGTCCATCATTATCAGAATCTACATCTTGAAAATCAAACGTATCATCACCATCGGTATCGGTTACAGCTAATGTTGTTGTCGTTAATGCTTCTTCTATATCTGTAGGATTATCTACTACTGTATCATTACTATCCACAATGCCTGCTAATCCATCATTATCACTATCTGTTGGGGTATCTACTAAACCATTATTATCGCCATCTAGACCACCCGCTTCTATAATGTCTAAAATTCCATCATTATCTGAATCTAAATCTTGAGAATCAACAATACCATCACCGTCAGTATCTCTTGACTCATCCCCATTCTCTTCCACTAAATCTGGAATTCCATCGTTATCATCATCTATGTCATAAATATTTGCAATACCATCACCATCTGTATCGACTAATGGTTCTGTAGCAAACGTGCTATTTGTACCATCTGTTACATCAGGAATACCATCACCATCTGTATCGGTATTATCATCAAGAATGCCATCATTATCGGCATCTAATACTCCTGGGATTAATGGGTTATTGGCAACCAATGGATTAATGACACCTTCTGTTAGTGGTAAAGTAGAAGGTTCAATCAAGGTATTAAGTAAATCTATTAATCCATCTCCATTAACATCGGTTCCACCTGATTCTATAACATCATTCAATCCATCATTATCTGAATCAAGATCTCTATAATCTACTACACCATCACCATCCGTATCAACTGGTTTCTCTACAATAACACTTGTAATACCATTTGTATTCACTACGCCATCAATCATCCCATCATTATTAATATCGTTTGAAGCATCGGTTCCCGATTCAAGTAAGTCACTTAATCCATCATTATCGGAATCAAGATCTTGGAAGTTAGCCTTACCATCCTCATCTGTATCAGAGATAATCAACGTAGAGATATTTAAAGCACCTACTCTATCTGTTGGATTATTCGCTGTTGTTCTATCAGCATCTGCAATATTAGAGAGTCCATCGTTATCATCATCTGTCAAATCATCAACTCTACCATCATTATCACTGTCAACACCATTCACTTCTATAATGTCTAAAATACCATCATTATCAGAATCTAAATCTAATCTATCAACAATACCATCACCATCGGTATCTCTGTTTACATCGCCATTCTCTTCAATTAAATCAGCAATTCCATCGTTATCATCATCTAAGTCATACTCATCAATGATTCCATCGTTATCACTATCTAACGCAGGTATCGTCGCATAAGTGCTATCTGTACTGTCCATCGCATCAACAATTCCATCATTGTCACTATCTGTCCTATCATCTATTACCCCATCACCATTACTATCTAAAATTCCTGGTAAATTTGGATTATTAGGAACAAGTACATTTATGATTCCTGTTGCATCCATTGGAAGTGTCGTTGAATCTAGCAATGTTCCATTTGTATCAACCAAACCATCTCCATTAACATCTGTTGTATTGGTTTCTGCTAAGTCTGTCAATCCATCATTATCTGAGTCTAAGTCTCTATAGTTGGGTACGGTATCACCATCAGTATTAAGTAATGTTACTATGTTAACAGTCGTTATACCATTAACATCTACTGAACCATCTACCATACCGTCATTATTAGTATCATTTGTGCTTGAAGTACCTGATTCAACTAAATCACTTAATCCATCATTATCTGAATCTACATCTTGGAAATCTTTAATCATATCTCCATCGGTATCACGAATAACTAACGTGGTAACATCCATGGCTTCACTCACGCTTGATGGGAAATCAGCCGTAGTACTATTGGCATCTACAAGATCAGCTAAACCATCATTATCTGTATCAGTATTATTATCTACTCTACCATCATGATTGCTATCTTCACCACCGGCCTCAACAATGTCTAGAATGCCATCATTATCAGTATCTAAATCCAATGAGTCAATAACACCATCACCATCAGTATCTCTTAATGGATTACCATTTTCTTCAAGAACATCAGGAATTCCATCGTTATCATCATCTATATCGTGAATATCGGCAATACCATCACCATCGGTATCGGTCAGTGGTTCAGTTGAGAAACTACTGCTAATTCCATCTGAACCATCTGGTATTCCATCTTTGTCACTGTCATTAATATCATCAATAATTCCATCTCCATCACGGTCTAAAGCTGCTGCTAACTTTACATTATTAGGAACCAGTACATTATCGACTCCACCTGTACCAAAAAGTGACATTGCAGACTCGGATAAGGTACCATGTACATCAACCAGACCATTTCCTTCACTATCTGATGCACCAGATTCAACAAGATCGGTTAATCCATCATTATCTGAATCAAGGTCTCGATAGTTAGGAATTCCATCGCCATCACTATCTCTTGGTGTCGTTATCGTAATAATCGTTGAAGAAACCCCATTCACATCAACCACAGGATTGTCTATCATTCCATCATTATTGGTATCTTTACTTGGTGAGATACCAGACTCTATTAAGTCGGCTATTGAATCATTATCTGAATCTACATCTTGAAAATCTGGCATACCATCTGAATCTGTATCCATAGGGGTAATTGATCCACTTGAAGTTACATCAGTATCATCACTATCAGCTACATCCATTAATCCATCATTATCAGCATCTATTATACTGTCTAGCATTCCATTGGCATCCATGTCAACAACAGAAGCATCTTGTCCACTCTCTAAGAGATCTAACATTCCATCATTATCTGAATCTAAATCTTTAGAATCTACAACACCATCTCCATCAGTATCTCTACTTGCATCACCTGCATTTTCAACTGCATCTGAGATACCATCATTATCATCATCTAAATCATACTCATCAGAGATTCCATCATCATCTGTATCTAATGCTTCTGATGTTGCAAAACTATTATCATTTTCATCTGTCACATCAGGAATACCATCATTATCACTATCTACAGTATTATCAATAATACCATCTCCATTGGCATCTAATATTCCCGCTAAATCAGGATTATTTGGAACAACAATATTAATATTCCCCTCTGAATCGACAGGTAAAGTTGCTGGATCTATTAATATACCATTGGTATCAACTAAACCATTCTTATCTACATCTGTTCCCAACGCTTCTGTGATATCTGTTAATCCATCATTATCTGAATCAAGATCTTTATAGTTAGGAATTGTATCTCCATCACTATCCATTGGGTTTGAAATAGAAGTTATAACCGTTGATACGCCATATTCATTAACCATTGGATTGTCTATCATTCCATCATTATTTGTATCATTACTTAGCGAAACCCCTGCTTCAATTAAATCGGCAATACCATCATTATCTGAATCAACATCTTGAAAATCTGGCGTACCATCTTCATCAGTATCATCTACCAATAAAAGGGTTACACTCTTCGCCGCAGCTACATCTTCTGGGAAATCAGCTGTTGATGGCATTCTATCTGTAACATCCGCTAAACCATCATTGTCACTATCGGTTGCATCATCTACTAAACCATCATTATTACTATCTTCACCACCCGCTTCAACAATGTCTAAAATTCCATCATTATCCGCATCAAGATCAAGAGAATCAATAACACCATCGCCATCACTGTCTCTTAAAGGGTCACCATTGGCTTCTACTACATCTGGTATACCATCATTGTCATCATCTATGTCATAAACATCAGCTATTCCATCTGCATCGCTATCTTTTAATAACTCTGTTGCAAAACTATTATCTGTCCCATCTGTTACATCTGGAATTCCATCTTTATCCGTATCACTAGGATCATCTATAATACCATCTCCATCGGTATCAATTGCCGCTGCTAACTTGTCATTATTTGGAGTTAATATGTCAGGAGTCTCACTACCATTTGTATTGGGAATAGTTGAAGCATCAACTAAAGTATCCAGTGTATCAATGATCCCATCACTATTTTCATCTATCCCTGCTATCTCTGTTACATCATTAATGCCATCATTATCAGAATCTAAATCTCTATAGTTTGGTACCATATCATTATCGGTATCAAGAGGGATTGCCACAGCTGTTATAACCGTAGCTATTCCATTTATATCTACTTCGGGATTATCTATCATCCCATTATTATCACCATCATAATCTACAGAGATACCTGATTCTACCAAATCTGATAATCCATCATTATCACTGTCTACATCTTGAAAATCTTTTATTGAATCTCCATCTGTGTCCAATAAAGGTAACTTTGTTTTACTTAATGCATCCGCAG
>Ga0256826_1001830_pt1 | contig 13165 bp, 11 predicted proteins | sample CV79metaG_FD_185975 | JGI IMG/M metagenome (GOLD analysis project Ga0256826, IMG submission 185975) | Hydrothermal vent microbial communities from East Pacific Rise, Pacific Ocean - CV79 | ecosystem: Environmental > Aquatic > Marine > Hydrothermal vents | place: Pacific Ocean: East Pacific Rise...
AAAGATAGAGTAGAGCTATTTTACTATCCATTAGGATTAGCATTAATATTTTTATTGATTAGTTTCTCATCTTTTCCAAGAAAAAGAGATTAGATATTTCTTTTGTAGGGTGCGATTTCTATCGCAATTAAATAAAGGTGTGATAGAAATCACACCCTACTAATTTATATAATTTTTAGAAGCTTGTACTTACAGAAGCTACAACATGGTCTGTTGTTGTATCTGTTACATCTTCATAGTTTCCTGTATATGCAATACCCAAATCAAATTTACCTACACTTTTAGTTGCACCTAATAAGAAGTAGTAATCATCTGTTGATTTAGCATCACTCATACCAACATTTGCTGATAATTTAATATCATACATAGCTTTTGCACCAGCGTCTAGTTGTACATTATATACTCCATCATCACCATCCATATTAATAGCATCATAATCATAAGAGAATGTAACACCTGCATTATAGTTGGCAATTTCTTTACTCACTCCTAAATATATCTCTTTTGAAGTACTCTCAAAATCTTGATAAGTATCAGGTAAAAGATATGTAACATGTCCAATATTAATACCAACACCACCAAGGTTAGTTTTATATCCCTCATATACATCTATCTCTAAATTATTAGCACCATTACTTAAACTTGAAGTAACTACATTTAAATATAAACCTTTATATGCAAAATCTACACTACCAGAAACTGCCATACCTTTATTATCATTTAAATCAACACCTCTAAAAATATTTCTAGTTGACATAGTCATAGAAGCACCTACTGATACTCCATCTTTATTATCTACTTTTTTTACAGTTGTTATAGGGGCATTAACAACAGGTGTATCAATAATTACTTTTTCTATATTACCACCTGCAAATGATAGAGAAGTAATAGCCATAACTGAAACTAAACTTAATTGTAAATTTTTCATTGTGAACTCCTTTTTTTTTAATCTTTCAAATTGTATCATATTTAATATAATAAAATATTAAAAATTAGATATAAAGTATATTTTTTCATATTATTTGATATATTGTTACTTTAAAGCATATAAAAGATTAAAAACAATATAATTTAAATATCAATTTTAAAGGAATTTTATATGAAAAAATTAACATTATCATTAATAACACTATTATCAATCAATGCTTATGCAGGAGGTGATATTACACCACCTGTTATAGATGTTGTTGTACCTGATGTTGTTGTACCTGTTACAAATACAGTAGATTATGCTCTAGGATTAAAAATAGGGACTCTTGGAGTAGGTTTAGATTTATCAATTCCAATTAATAATCAATTTAATGTAAGATTAAATCTTAATGGTGCTAGTTATAGTGATAACTCTACTGAAGAAGGTATTGACTATGAGTATGATTTAGATCTTCTTACTGCTGGTGTATTATTAGATTACTATCCAATGGAAAATAGCGAATTTAGAGTAACTGGTGGTGTATATTATAATGGAAATGAATTAGAGTTATGTGGTAAACCTGATGCAACTGGTATTACAATTGGTAATATTACATATAATGCAAATCAAGTAGGTTCATTAAATGGTAAAGTAGAATTTGATGAAATTGCTCCTTATGTTGGTATTGGTTGGGGTAATGCTGTTAAAAAAGGTGGTTGGAGCTTCTCTGCTGATGTTGGATTAATGTATCAAGGAGAACCAGAAGTTACACTTACTCCAGTTTATGGTCCTTTAATTACAAATGCTGGTCTTCAAGCACCAATTGATGCAGAAGTTGTTCGTGAAGAAGCTGAACTTCAAAATGAGTTAAATGATTATAAAATTTATCCTGTGATTTCTGTTGGTGTTACTTATACATTTTAGAAGTTTTAAGATAATTTAAAGATATTTTGATATAATTGCGAAAATTATTTTAAAATATTGAGAAAGGGGAATAGTATAATGAAAAAAGATATACACCCAGATTATAAAGATTGTCAAGTAACTTGTGCTTGTGGTAACACATTTGAAGTGAGAACAAACAAAGAGAGTATGAGTGTTGATATTTGTAATGAGTGTCATCCATTCTTTACTGGTTCTGAAAAAATCGTTGATGCGACAGGTCGTGTTGATAAATTTAAAAGAAAATATAAACTATCTTAATAGAAATTATTTTCTTATAGCCTCCTTTTGGGAGTGCTATATATACTTACAAAAAAGAGATTAATGTTATCTTTTATACCTACACCAATTGGAAACCCCCAAGATATTACTATTCGTGCTTTAAAGCTTTTTGAAACAGCATCCCTATTTTTATGTGAAGATACAAGACAAACCAAAAGATTATTACGAATATTAGAAGATAGATTTGATTTGATTTATCCAAATAATGCTGATTTTATATCATTTAACGAACATAATGGTAGTCAAAGATTAGAAGAAATTAGTAGTAGAATAGAAAAAGAGTTTGTAGTCTATGTATCAGATGCAGGTATGCCTGTAATTTCTGACCCTGGGCAACTATTAGTTGAGTTTTTACAACAAAATCAATTAGAGTATGATGTTTTACCAGGGGCTAATGCTTTAACCACTGCCTATGCTTCAAGTGGATTTAAAAGTGGTAAATTCTCATTTTTTGCATTTTTACCACATAAAGGTGAAGATAGAAGGGAAGCTTTAGTAGATGTATTAAATGCTCCACAAAATGCTATTATTTATGAATCCCCTCATAGATTAATTAAGCTTTTAGAAGAAATTGTAGAGATAGAACCAAATAGAGAGCTATTTTTGGCAAAAGAGCTTACTAAAAAATTTCAAACATATTATAGAAATAGTGCCTCAAATCTATTAAAAGAACTATCTAAAATTGAAATTAGAGGTGAATGGGTTGTAATATTTCAAGCAAATTCTAATATCTCTAAGACTCTATCATATAATGATATATTATCTCTTGATATTCAACCAAAAGTAAAAGCAAAACTATTATCTAAGATTTCTGATAAAAGTGTTAAAGAGTGTTATGAAAATATTATTAAATCCACAGCAAAAATTTGATAAAATACACGAATGATAATTTATGGAAAACAGGTATGTTTATACGCACTAGATAATAATGAAAGCTCTATTAAAACAGTATATTTAGCTAAAAAAGGACTACTTAGCCAAGAGATATTTGATAAATATAAATCAAGAATAAAATTCTTAGAGACTAAGTGGGCTGATAAGATGGCAAAGGGTGGAAATCACCAAGGTATCTTAATTGATATGGAAGATATAAAATTTAGTAATATTTCTCAAATTAAACAGGGAGATTTTATTGTTATATTAGATGGAATTACAGATGTTGGTAATATAGGTGCTATTGTAAGAAGTGCTTATGCCTTGGGAGTAGATGCAATAATTGCTACTGGTGTTCGCCAATTAAATTATGGAGCAATTACAAGGACAAGTTCTGGGGCATTATTAGATATGCCTTTTTTAGTAACTAATAATATTCTTGATATTCTTAATGAGCTATCACAAGTTGGATTTAAAAGCTATGGTGCTTCAATGGGTGGAATAGATATTAAAGATGCTCCAAAATCATCTAAAAATATATTAATTTTAGGTTCAGAGGGAAGAGGAATTTCTAAAAGAGTAGAAAAAAAACTTGATGTAACTGTATCAATTAAAATGAAAAGAGATTTTGACTCATTAAATGTAAGTGTTGCAGCAGGAATTTTAATAGATAGGATAAATAATGGATAATAGTAGTATCATAGATATTATAAAAGAGTATGGAGTAAAATCAGTCTCATTAAAAACAAATATATCAATTGATAGTTTAAGAAAATTAAGTGAGGATGATTATTCAGATTTTACAAAAATTCAGACTCTAGGTTTTGTTAAAATTATAGAACGAGAATATAATATAGAATTATTAACAATAAAAAATAATATTAGAGAATTTTTTATTAAAAATAATATTGAACAACAAAATCACTTTATTACAACTGATGTGGATAGTAAAGTAGATAATGGTGGGTTCTCAAACTTATTTTTTTCTATTTTTATAATTATGGTAGTTTATGGTCTTTGGTATATATATGAAAATTATTATAAAACGACTCTTATTCAAGATATTATAAAACCACAAAAGACATATTTTAATATAGAAAATAATAGTTCAAAAAGCAAAAACATAGAAGAAGAAAAAAAAATTATAATTAAAAAAGAGATAAAAAAAGAAAAAATAGTTGAAAAAAATGAAACGAAAGAGATTAATAAACCAATAGTTTTAAATATATTAAACTCTCTTGATAGTGATACAAATAAGAGTATAGATACAAATCAAACTATTCAAAATTATGAGATAAATGATACTATTGTAGTTGAAAATAGTGATATAATAAAGAGAAGTAATATAGAACTAATACCATCATCTAAAATGTGGTTTGGATTTATTAATATAACTAATCCAAAAAAAAGATGGCATAAATCATATAAAAGAGCAACTTCTTATAATTTTGATGTTAATAATAGTAAATGGCTTTTGATGATTAATAGAGCTAAATTTAATATTAAAGATAGAGAAGAGATAAAAAAATATAATATAAAGTCAACTACTTATTTTAAGATAAACAAAGAAGTTGGAATAGAAGAGATAACCCAAGATGAATATAAATCTTTAGGTGGTTATAGAGTATGGTAAAATAATAAGGAGTTTAAATGTTTGATGAAATACAATTTGAGAAGATAAATAGGTTACCAAAATATATTTTTGCAGAGATTAATGACCTTAAGATGTCAGCAAGAAGAGCAGGAGAGGATATTATAGATTTCTGTATGGGTAATCCAGATGCCCCTACTCCAACTCCTATTATTGATAAATTATGTGAAACAGCAAATAGAGGTAAAACACATGGATATAGTGCAAGTAAAGGGATTTATAAACTTAGACTTGCTATGAGTAAATGGTATAAGAGAAAATATGGTGTAATTCTTGACCCAAATACAGAAGTTGTAGCTACAATGGGAAGTAAAGAAGGTTATGTTCATCTAGTTCAAGCTATCTCTAATTTAGGTGATGTCGCTATTGTCCCTGACCCAACATATCCGATACATTCACAAGCTTTTATATTAGCAGGTGCAAATGTAGAAAAAATGGAATTAGTATTTGATGAAAAAACTTTTGAAGTAGATGAAGATAAATTCTTTGAAAATCTTTTAGATGCTTTAGGAAATTCTGTACCTAGAGCTAAATTTGTAGTAGTAAATTTTCCTCATAATCCATCAACGGCTACTGTTACACCAGAATTTTATGAAAGATTAGTAGCCTTAGCTAAAAAAGAGAGATTTTATATTATTTCTGATATTGCTTATGCTGATATTACATTTGATGGTTACTCTACACCATCAATTCTTGAAGTTGAGGGAGCAAAAGATGTAGCAGTAGAATCATATACTCTCTCAAAAAGCTATAATATGGCAGGTTGGAGAGTTGGATTTATCGTAGGAAATCAAAAAATGATAGGTGCATTACAGAGTATTAAATCTTGGCTTGATTATGGTATGTTTACACCTATTCAAGTAGCTGCTACAGTAGCTCTTGATGAGTATGGGAATATACCAACTGATGAAATAATTCCTCGTTACCAAAAAAGAAGAGATGTAATGATAGAAGCATTTTCTAAGGCTGGTTGGGAATTAAGTACCCCTAATGCCTCTATGTTTATATGGGCTAAAATTCCAGAAATTGCTAGAGATATGGGTAGTTTAGAGTTCTCAAAACAACTTCTAGTAAAAGCAGGAGTTGCAGTAAGCCCAGGAATTGGATTTGGGAAATATGGTGATGAATATGTAAGAATAGCTTTAATTGAAAATGAAAAGAGAATAAGACAAGCTAGTAAAAATATTAAAAAGTTTCTAAAAGAACTCAAAAAAGAAAAACATAAAAAAGAGGACTAATTATGATAAAAATCGGTATTATTGGAGTAGGAACTGTTGGTGAAAGTGTAGCTAATATACTTCAAAAAAATAGTGATATTATAGAAGCTCGTGCTGGTAAAAAAATAGTAGTAAAACACGGTGTAGTAAATAATATCAATAAAAAACGAAATATAGATATTACAATAAGTGATAATGCTGATGATATTTTAGATGATAATGAAATTGATATTGTAGTAGAACTTATGGGTGGAGTGGAAGAGCCTTATAAAATTGTCAAAAAAGCTCTAAATAATGGAAAAGCTGTTGTAACAGCAAATAAAGCACTTCTTGCTTATCATAGATATGAACTTCAAGAATTAGCAGGAGATATTCCATTTTCGTATGAAGCAAGTACAGCTGGTGGTATCCCAATTATTGGAGCATTAAGAAATGGATTGAGTGCTAATCATATTGAATCAATTATGGGTATTATGAATGGAACTACAAATTATATGCTAACTAAAATGATAAATGAGGGTGCTTTATATGATGAAATTCTAAAAGAGTCTCAAGAACTAGGATATGCTGAAGCAGACCCTACTTTTGATGTAGGTGGATTTGATGCTTCTCATAAATTACTTATTCTAGCTAGTATTGCTTATGGAATTGATGCTAAACCAGAAGATATTTTAATTGAGGGGATTGAGAATATATCATCTATTGATGTAGATTTTGCCAAAGAGTTTGGATATGAGATTAAACTTTTAGGAATTGCCAAAAAAATTGGAAATGGTGTAGAACTTAGAGTTCACCCTACTATGATACCTCAAAGCAGTATGATTGCAAAAGTAGATGGAGTAATGAATGCTGTATCAGTAGTTGGTGATTGTGTAGGAGAAACTATGTATTATGGTGCAGGTGCAGGTGGTGATGCTACTGCTAGTGCTGTAATTTCTGATATAGTTGATATTGTAAGAGGAAATAATGCCCCTATGCTAGGCTATAATAAACCTCTTGAGAGTGGATTAGAATTACTCTCATCTGATGAGATAGTATCTAAATATTACCTAAGACTTGAAGTAAGTGATGAGAGTGGAGTATTAGCATCAATATCATCTGCTTTGGGAGAACTTAATATCTCAATTGAAACAATGCTTCAAAGAAGTTCAACTACACAAAAAAGAGCAAATATTCTACTTAGCACTCATATCTCCAAAGAAAAAGATATAAAAGAGGCTATATCTAAATTATCTACTTTATCATCAGTTTATGGTGATATAGCTATGATTAGAATAGAAGCGTAGGTCTTTTCCTACCTCTATGAAAAATATAAAAAATGCTCTCCTACTAAAACAATTATATCAACTTCAAAATTTAGAATATAAATTTATAGATATAGATAATATAGAAGAAAAAAAAGAAAATAATATACTTCCTAATAGTATTGATAAACTTAATCATATAACCTCTAAATGTCAACTTTGCCAACTATCAAAACACTCTAAATCACCGATTTTATCTATGGGTAATCCTCAAAGTAATATAATGTTTATAGGAAACAAACCAACTATATTAGATAATAACAATAACACTATTTTTAGTGGTAATCGTGGTGATATGCTAAAAAATATAATTCAAAATGTATTAGAATTAGATAATTATTATCTTACTAATATAGTAAAATGTTATCCTCCAAATGGAAGAGAAGTATTAGCTAATGAGGTATATAGTTGCAAATCATATCTACTCAAAGAGATAGAGATAATAAAGCCTAAAATAATAATAACATTAGGAGAAGATACTTACTCATATCTTACAAATGAAGATATAAATTTTAGAGATATTGAGGGTAGTATTATAAAATATTCAAACTATTATATAATGCCAATAGTTGATATATCTACGATACTAAAAAATCCATCTTATAAAAAGAATTTATATAAAGATATGTTAAAGTTAAAAGAGTTTATAAAAATAAATTTGCTGTAGATTAATATTGAAGGTGCGATAGAAATCGCACCCTACTTATTTCACTTCTACTATTACAGGGTCTGATTCCCAAACACCATGCTTTGTACAATAACTTTGAGCTACCAATTTCATTTTTTTACCTGTTGATAATACATTAAATGTAACTGTAGCATGACCTTTATGATCATCTCCACCAAGCATACCAGCCATAAAATCAGCCTTTGCTAAAAGAGTCTCACCATTATATAATGATATACCAGCAATATAGTGGTCAAAATTATCAGGATGAGAATACTCCTCTCCCATTTTAACAGTTACAGCAAATACTTCACCTGATTCTATACTCTCTACTGTATGAATAAATGGTGAGTGTCTATCAATATAATCTTTTCTTGATTCTCTCTCTACACTATCTATATCTACATATCTATTAATTTTTGGCATATATTTCCTTTGATTTTAATTTATAAACAAATTATATCATAATTATTATTAAATAGGACAAATAAAGTCCTATTTAACTATTATCTATTTTATATTTCCATTTGCATCAAAATTAAATGTTGTTTGAGTTCCCATAATTGCATTATAAAATTCAGGGTTTGCTTGTTGTATTCCTGCTAATTGTTGAAGGCTAAGAGTTCTTAGATTATCTCTATACTTTGCTCCATATAATTTTATACCTATAGCATCAATTGAACCAAGTACTTTATCAGCCACTTCTCCACCAGCCATTACACCAGCATCTACTTTTTCAGTTAAAGTTCCAGTTGAAGCATTACATGCTTGATATCCACTCTCTGCTACAATATCAATAAATTTAGTAGCTACTTGAATAATTAATGCTGTTTTTACATTTGGCATTTGATTTGGTGTAGCACCTAAAGCAGTTCTACTATCATCTATCTCTTTTGCTATACTATCTAAATAATCTTTATTTAATACACCTGTAACTAATTCAAGTAATTTAGATGTTATAAACTTAACCTCTTGACTTACTTCTAGTTCGATACCTGTCAAACCTTGTAGTTCTGTTGAACCATTCATTATTTTAAGTAATCCATAAGTTGTAAGAGATGCTTGTATTTTTGATAAATCTTGAGCAGTTAAATCATTAATATCCATATTCATTAAATTACCACTTAATGGATCAGATAAAACTTCATTTACCTCAATATTAAAATCACTTAAATATTTAGCTCCATTAGATATAGCATCTTCTTTTCCTCCATTAATAAGACTAGTGATTTGCTCTTCTGATAGTCCTTTTTCTTGGAAAGTTGTAATAGGTGAAATAACTTTTACGCTACCATTTTCATCTACTTTAGCCGTAATATCAAGGTCAAACTTTTTACCCTCGTGCATCCCTTGAGTTTTAATTCTAACAATATTACCCACTGTTAATGGTTCAGCAAATTTAAATTCTCCCTTATCTGTCGTAGGTGTAGATTCAAGCTCTCCCTCATCAAATTCACCATTAGCATTAGCATCTTCATATAGTGTTGAACCACTAATATATGGATCAACTAATACACCTCTAATACCTTCAACTTTTGGAGGGGTTGTTTCATTAGTTTGATTATCCTTAGGAGTAGTAGATGTATCATTTTTATTTGTTACAGAGCCATCATCTATATGGTTAATTACTATATTCTTAATAGCATCATCTTTATTAAAATAGAATATATCTCTTGCTATACCATCCTTTTTAAATTCATCTTTATATTCAAATATAGCAAAATTATCTTGTATAGCTGTTTTTATATTACTAATTTTATTAGGATATCTTTTTTCTCCCTCTATTGAATCATTAGTAATTATAGTTAAATTATCTCCATGTATTTCTATTTTCATAGTTTCAAATTTTTCTTTACCACTTTCATTATCTACTACTTCCATTATTTTCATATCTTGTGAGAAAAATATTTTAAAGATGGAAGAATATGTTACTTCTCCCTTAGCATCAATATCTTTTTTAGCACTCCATAATGTTTTACCTGCAAAAAGTTCAACTAATGGTTCTTTAGTATCAACTTTATCATCATCTTTTGGAGGCTTTGAATCAATATTCGTTCCTATATCTGTTCCTGATTCCATATTATTATTAGGTAAATCTATAATTGGTTTATCTATTGTTGTTGAATTACCATTATAATAATCTCCATATATATCTTTTTCTATTTTAGGGTTAGTTACTGCTACTTCTTTATCAAAATATAGTTTAATACTCTTTTTTTTGCCATCTACATCTTCTCCCTCTAATAATAAGAAACCATCTGCTTTTATAGTTCCTAAATTAATGATTTTCATCTCATCAACATCACCATATTCATTTACTACAACAAGAAGATTATTTTCAATAAAAAGTTTATTTACACTTTTTTCTTGGACTATACCATCTATCATCTCTACAGAAACAACATTTCTCATATCTGGAGTAAATATAATTTTCTCAAGAGTTTGAACATCATCATATTTTGTACTTATCCAAAGTGTATTTCCAGCAAGAAGTGTTATTAAATCTTCTGATATCTTTATATCTCCAGATATAAACTTATTAGCTTTTTCAAACTTTTCACCAATTATTCTAGTTAACGGATTCGATTTAAGTGCTTCAACCTCTTTTTGAACAGGTAAATAAACATCTAACATACCAGCAGATACTAATACCTTAGCTACCTCTTTTGCCATTACATCTATATCATTTTTAACATAATCTACTATATCTAAAATCTCATATCCATGCATTAATACAAAATCATCAAAATATGTATCATCTATCTCTTGACCATCAATACCTTTTAATACTACTTTACCTTCAGCGTCAATAGATGCTGTCCCACCAATAATTATATTTTGTAGGCTGTTAATTTGGGCTCCAAGTTTTTCTGAACTATCAAGTCTCTCTTCACCTATAAAATCATTAATTTTTTTACCTAATACTTCTGTATCTATTTTAGATTGAGCTTTATCTACAAACTCTTGATTATCATCAATAACTCTATCAAATACTTTATCTAAATCTTGTGTTGTATCTTGTTGGTATGCTAAAGCTAATTTACTATATAAGTCATCTATAAGTTCATTTGTTGATTTTAATACTTTATTTGCCTCTTGATTAGTCGCTTGAGCTTTCTTAAGAGTATCTGCCATAAGTTCTAAACTCTTATGTAGTTTTAAGTTTGCATTAAGAAGTTCGTTTTTACCATCTTTTGCTAAAGCAATTGGATCAGCTCCTAAATCTATATCTTTATCTAAACCTAACATATCTCTAACTGCTTTTTTTGCATCTTCATGAGTTAAATTTTGCTCTCTTACCATTTTTTCAATAGTTGTTGTTGTTGGTGTAATATTAATTACTCCCTCTCCTCTAACAGCTCTTAATTTACCTGTAAAAGACACACTAGGACCATTATCAGCATCGTATCCACCATATACTAAAAGTGGGGCTATAGCAAAATTTTTATGTTTTTGTTGCTCTGCTGTTACAGTTAAAGCAAATGAACCATTCTCATCTGTACTTGTAACTGGTTCTTCATTACTCGCTATATCACAATAATTATCCATATTTAAATCTAAACATACTGTAGATTTAACTAAATATCCATCTACTGCTTTTCCTGTAATATTTTGTGCCGTTGCTGTAGAAGCATCTGTAGATACAGATGAACTGCTACCTCCACCACCTCCACATGAACTAAGGCTTAATGCTGTTATTGTAGCTAATGATAACAAAATCTTTTTTGAAATAGAACTTCTCATAATAATATCCTTTTAATTGAAATTTAACTTGTTTAAATTGTAGCACTTATTATATTAAATGAATATTAATAATTTTTAATATTTATTTAATAAAAAATAATTTAAATAATGATTGACTTTAAGTATCATCCTAAAAAGGATAATACTTAATTGGTTTGTTTTACCCTCTAATACCATCTAAACTTGGTAATGGGCTATCATCTTCTGTTGAATTTGTATTCATTGTAGGTAGTGTAGTTATTGGAGCATCTTCTGTTGTTGAGTTTGTATTCTCATCTCCAGATTCAATATTTGTCAAATAGAATCTATCTTCTGAACCTTCATCATCTTCAAAAACAATAAATCCATCTTTTAATGCACTGCTAAGATTAGTGATTTTCATTGCAAAAATCCCATACTCTCCATCTTCAATATCAATCTCATCTATAAGAAGTGTATTTCCAGATATTTTAATATCAACAATTTCTTCTGTACCATCTAATGTCACAACTATCATATATTCCATATCTGAACTAAAAGTAATACTATAAATATCTTCTACATCATCAGCAATAAATGTCTTATTAGCTAAAAGTTGCGCTATCTCATCAGAAATAGGTGTAAGCATAGCTTTTGTTACTCTTTCAAATACTTTACCCACTTTTAGAGTCAAAGGATTTGCTTTTAATGCTTTAATCTCTTCTTCTACAGGTAAATATTTATCTTTCATTCCTGCATCTTTTAATACTTTAGCAATCTCTTCTGCTAACTTTTCATAATGATTACCATTATATTTAACTATATCTAATATCTCAAATGAGTGCATTAAAACTATATCTTCAAAATATGAATCATCTATTTCTTTACCATTTGTATCTTTAATAGTTACTTCACCATCTTCATCAATTGAAACACTACCATCAATTACAAAATTTTGTAATCCACTGATTTTCGCCCCTAAATGCTCTGTATTAAGAAGTGCCTCATCTCCAATAAATTCATAAATCTTTTTACCTACAACTTCTACATCTATTTTAGCTTGTTCTTGGAATTCTGGAGTAAAGAACTCATCTTCTTCTATAATAGTATCAAATATTTTATCAAATTTAAACTCATCATTTTTTTGACCTATTTGAGCAATTTTAAGATATAAATCATCAATTAATTGATTCATTGTTTTTAATACTTTCTTAGTATCTTTATTTTGCTCATCTAACTTTTTCATCTTCTCAGCTAAAACTTCTACATTTTTTTGAAGTTTTAAATTCGCATTAAGTAATTTTGTATCTCCACCTTTTGCTAATGCAACAGGGTCAGCACCTAAATCTGTACCTTCAGGTAATCCCATCATCTCTCTTACTGATTTTTTTGCTTCATCATGAGTTAAATTTTGTTCTCTTACCATACTCTCAACAACTGTTGTTGTTGGTGTAATATTAATTACTCCCTCTCCTCTTACAGCTCTTAGTTTACCTGTAAAATCTGCTTTTGTATCTGCATCATATCCACTATATACAAGAAGTGGTGCTACAGCAAAATTTTTATGTTTTTGTTGTTCTGCTGTTATTGTTAAACTAAATGAACCATTTTCATCTG
>Ga0256826_1001831_pt1 | contig 13165 bp, 11 predicted proteins | sample CV79metaG_FD_185975 | JGI IMG/M metagenome (GOLD analysis project Ga0256826, IMG submission 185975) | Hydrothermal vent microbial communities from East Pacific Rise, Pacific Ocean - CV79 | ecosystem: Environmental > Aquatic > Marine > Hydrothermal vents | place: Pacific Ocean: East Pacific Rise...
GTGGCAAAAGTCGACTCAATTGGATTTGAGGTTCGTATATGTTGCCAATGATCTGCTGGAAAAATTATAAAAGGCCAACATCTCGTCTTTGTCTTTTTTCAAGCACTCCATTGCCTTGGGATATTTGTCTGAATACGCCTTTATTGCTATTCCAAAGGCTTTGTAAGCATCTTCTTTGGTTGGTGCCATCCAGATCTCATGCAATGCCTGTTTGACCTTCGGCTGAACCATCTTAGGGAGCTTGTTCAATACATGGGCCGTTTTATGCACCCAACACCGTTGATGCACTGTTTCCGGGAATACTTTACTCAATGCTTTCCAGAAGCCAAGCGCACCGTCACCAACCGCCAGTTTTGGGGCATACCTCAGTCCCTGCGCTTTTATACGTAGCAACAATTCTGACCAGCTCTGGCCAGATTCCCGGTAGCCATCTTCTATGGCAATAAATTCTTTTCTACCATGTTCTGTGACACCACTGATGACAAGAATACACTGCTTTGTATCATCACTCCTGATGTTGAAATACACACCATCTGCCCAGATAAAAACGTACCTCTTACTCTCCAGGTTGCGCCGATTCCAATCCCTGTGTTCTTCCTCCCAGACTTGCTTACAACGACTGATTGTTGAAGCAGACAACCCCTTGGCTTCACTTCCGACAAGAGCATGCAGTGCTTTCTGAAAGTCGCCGGTTGATATTCCTTTCAGGTAAAGCCAAGGCAATACTTCTTCCATGCTCCTGGTTTTCCGTAAATAAGGAGGCAATAGTGATGGATTGAATTTTATTTCCTGACCACTCTTGTCACGGATCTTGGGTACTTTTACTTTAATTGACCAAATACCAGTAAGGATCCCTCGTTCTGGGAGATATCCATTCCGTACAACTTGATGATGTCCCTGCTCATTCTTGATAATAGCGTACTGGCTGAGCAGCTGCTGTAATTCGATCTTAACGGCCTCGCTAATCAATTTACTGGCGCCACTACGTACCAATTCACTTAACGGATCTGCTGAAAACTCTCCTGGTTTTTTTAAGCGCAATAACTTTATTCTTGCTCATGACGTATCCTCTTTTTTGTTGGAATATAATCTTGGTCGATTGATCCCAACAGGATATGTCATTTATTTTTTCATTGCGTCCTCAAACACCACTTTTGAGCATAACTCATCAGGATATGGCAGAGGCCGTATAGAAAATTTAATTGCCACAAAACAAGTCAAAACTTATGGGACGTGGTCATAGGATGATTTTTATGCAACTTTTTATAAATTGATATTTTCTGTTTTTTGATGACACGTTGTTGGTTGCGTCCTATCATGAAAAATCGATTGGTTTTTCATGATAGGACAATTGAATTTTGAAATAATTAAATGGATATTTGCTATTAGAGGGACAAACACCGTTAAAAATATATCAAACACCACAGACAATAGGCATTTGGGTTGCCTAAAAATATGAAAACTTCAGTTATAAAGTAAGGCACTAAATAATTACCAGGTTGTGACAGGTGATGTTCTACTTACGGGTCAGGAAATGAATATATTTTCTTAAGCTGTTTGTTTTTTTTAGAAAAAGATTGTATTATAGCAGATAAATTTTGTGTTTATTTCAAGAGTGAAACCAAATTATCCTCAGGCAGGATTGCAAATAAAGCTGGTGGTATGGCCATAAGACAAAAAATAGTCAAAAGGAAAAGTGCTCTTAAAGGTACCGTTAAGGATCGCTCAGGTGCTGGAAAAGTAAAGGTTGGAGAACTTTTAAGTAAAGCCGGGTATATAACACCGGCACAGTTGGGATTCGCAAAAAAAGAACTGAAGAAAAGGGGGGGGAGAATTGGCGCTATTCTTCGCCGCTTTGAATATATTGATGAAGCTACAATTTTCAACTTTCTCAGTCGTCAGCACAATTTTACTCCGGTATTAATCAGTAAGGAAGACATTGGCAAAGAAGCATTAGAATTGATGCCTTACAGTCTTGCCAAACGTTTTATGGCCATGCCCCTTTACTTTGCCGGCAATACCCTCCAGGTAACAATGGCAGAACCCACCGATACAGAAGCGGTGGAAAAATTACAGGAAGTGCTGGGGAAGGATATTGCCGTATGCGTTTCCATGGAAAAAGATCTGGTAGAGGCTTATCGACTTTATTATGGCATTGATGACGATGAAGCTTCGAGTTACTCTGTGGCTGCGGAAGAAGCAGAAGAAGAGATGGCGATAACTGAAGTGGATGACTTCGGATCTATTGTGGCTGATGCTGCTGATGAGTTTGAGATTGAAAGTCTGGAAGAAGATGAAATCGGAGAGCAGTTTGCCGCTACCGATGCCCCCATAATCAAGCTGGTAAATGGAATTTTGGTAAAAGCCGTTCAGGATGGGGTGTCTGATATTCATGTCGAGCCTTATGAAAAAACCATGCAGATTCGCTACAGAAAAGATGGTTCTCTTTTCAAATCCATGAACCTGCCCCTTACTATCAAAAATGCCATGGTGGCTCGGCTGAAAATTCTGTCTAATCTGGATATCACGGAACGACGTGTACCCCAGGATGGCCGAATTAAAATGCGCTTAGGTCGTAACAGATCAGTTGATTTCCGTGTCTCAACGTTACCAACATTGTTTGGTGAGTCTGTGGTTATGCGAATTCTTGATAAGGGTTCTTTAAATGTAAATCTCACGAAACTTGGTTTTGAACAGGAAACATTTGATGCCCTGAAAAGATGTCTGGATCGTCCTCAGGGGCTACTGCTTGTTACAGGGCCCACCGGTTCCGGTAAAACAGTTACCCTTTATTCCGCTTTGAACTCACTGAATGCAGAAGATATAAAAATTCTAACTGCAGAAGATCCTGTGGAATTTAACTTCAAAGGAATCAACCAGGTTAATGTACAAAAAGAAGTGGGAATGACTTTTGCTGCGGCATTGAAAGCCTTTTTACGTCAGGATCCTGATATTATCATGGTCGGTGAGATTCGTGATCTTGAGACGGCGGAAATCGCAATCAAGGCTGCTATGACCGGTCACCTTGTTTTTTCAACCCTGCATACAAACGATAGTGCGGCCACAATTGCGCGTCTGGTAGATATTGGGATTCCATCGTTTATGTTGGCGTCATCAGTTACTATGGTTCTTTCTCAGCGTCTGGGGCGTAGATTGTGTCAGAGTTGTAAAAAACCGGAACAGCATGATCCTCAGAAATTAATCAGTATGGGCTTTGAAGAGGATGAAGTTGATTATGTTGTCACTTATGGACCCGTTGGTTGTCCTGAATGCAATGGCCTTGGTTACAAGGGACGTGTTGGTTTTTTTGAATTACTTGAGGTCACAGATGAGGTTGGTAAGGCTATCAGTGCTGAGGTTCCCGAAGATCAATTACGAAAAATTGCGGTGGCAGAGGGGATGGTGCCTCTGCGCAACGCTGCAATAGAAAAGGTTCGACAGGGAATTACAAGTGTTGAAGAGGTATTACGAAGAACCGTTGTCCACAAGGATAGTCTTCCTGCCTATCTGATGAATCCTGATATTGAGAATTATGAAGATGGGGACTTTGCTATTCGCGAAGGCAATACGGATAAAGACTTTTTTAAGCTTTTGCGTGGTGCATTTGCCGTTGTCAAGGGAGGGAAGAAAATTGCAGAGCTTGCTGAGCCGGGAGAATATTTTGGTGAAATGGCTGCCCTTTGCAACAAAGAAAGAAATGCTTCCATTATCTCCATTGGCAGATCTGCCGTAAAGAGATATCCGGGAGATAAACTAGGTGAAGTTATAGCGAAACATCCGGATGTCTCAAGGTACCTGTTTCGTGCGATTGCAGGTCGTTTACATAAATCCAACCAGATTCTGGTGAAACTTGCCGGCGGGCAGGGGAAAAGATAAAGAGAACGTCGAAATTTTACTGCGCCCTTATAATTGAGGCAACCTTTTCTACTGTAATATCTTTCATGCAGTGCCAGTTATGTTTTTTGCATGGCTTTCGTGCATAACATGGGCTACATTTCAGCTTTTCCTGAATGATAGTGTGAATTTTTCCATACGGTCCTGTTCTTATGGGATTTGCGGGGCCAAAGAGGGCGAACACCGGTTTATTCAATGCTGCAGCAATGTGCATTGGGCCGGTGTCATTGCAGATGAAATAGCTGCATTTACTGATTAGTGATACCAATTCTTTCAATGTTGTTTTCCCTGCCATATTGATTGCTTTGCCGTTACTTGCCCGCACAACCTTATCCGCAATCTTTTTATCTCCCCTGCTCGCAATAATCAGTGCAGGTATCGAAAGTTGTGCGGCCAGTTTGCCAAAACGTTCTGCTGGCCACCTGTTGGCTTCTTTGCCGGCTGATGGTGCCATGATACAGAACCTCTCAGGAATTGCATCTGTAAGATGTGAAATGTCGGGCAAAATTGGCATGGGGTAGTTGATTGTGGAAATATCACAGCCCAAAAGGCGTGCCAGTTTTAAATACCTGTCAATTGCGTGTATCTTCTCTCCACCAACGATCTTGTCTGTATAAAAAAATGGACTTCCCTCATCAGAATCTGAAAATCCCAGCTTATATTTGGCACCAGCTGCCCAGGTAATAAGACCGGAGCGCAGTAAACCTGATAAATCGATTGAGATGTCGAATTGTTCGTTCTTTAATCCTTTTCTAAATACATTTATTTCGGCTGTAATTTGGAGGCTGCGTTTAATGTCTCTCCAGCCATCTTTGTCCATGATCCATAATTTGTGGATTAATGGGTGATTTTCCAGAAAAGTGTGCAGTCCTTTTGCCACCACCCAATGGATTTCGGCATTCGGAAATTGCTTGTGGACAACATCCAGAAAAGGGAGGGTGTGAATGATATCCCCCCAGGCACTGGGCTTTATAATAAGGATTTTTTTTGGATTTTCTAGCATTTGAAATTGTCAGTGCAGGAAAATATGGAACAATAATTTTAATTTGTGAAAAATTGATCGACGCCTTGAGGGTTCAGGCAATGCTCCATGAAATGGAGAACCCAATTGTAAATATTGGCGGGTGAAATAGTTTGAGCTTACGCCCCATTTTAGCAAAAATGTTGATCTACCATTGTTCCTGTTTGTTAACCTGCCAGTGGATTGCCTGGCCATATGATATGCTCTTGAAGCGGATATTCCTTTAAAATATCTCACTCCTAGGTCCCAGAGTTTTTTAGAAAAATCGGGATCAGAATACATGCCCGGAAAAAATTCGCTGCTGTATCCGCCCACCAGATCCCAGACATCTTTATGGACAACATTAAAGGGCCAGGTCGCCCCATTCCAATCCTTAAACGGAAAACCTGCATATTCCTGTAAAAGGCGTTCTTTCGCAAAGCTTTCAAGGTTGCTACCAAAATCATGTTGGATAACGCACTCATTACTTGCGGTTGCTTCGATCAGGGTTCCGGAAAGAAAAAAACGATTATCCGGGAGGGAATTGATCTCATCCAGCAAGTGGCTATCCCAGTCAGGGCACATGTACATATCGTCATTTATATAGACCAGATAATCAGTTTTAAGCAGTTGCCGGGCAATATTCATCCCATAACAGATACCGATATTTTCCTGCGAATGGCTATGGTCAATATCATCTTGTTCTTGAACCCATTGCAGGGTACCGTCACTGCCATCATTGATATGGACAATTATCTGATGGCTGTGGTAGGAGTTCTCCCTGATACTCTCAATAAGATTTTGCAGAAAAGGAAGGTTGTTCCAGGAGGGAATAATGATTGAAAATGTATATTCCATACCTTAGATACCTCCCTTAATATATTTCCAGAACGTATATTGGGCGTAGAGCCTTGCTATAATGTAGCCATGCCACCCCTCCAGAAAACCACATTGTAAAAAATATATTCTAAAAAATGCCCATGGCGGGTTCAGGAGAGCTTTGATGACATTGGAGGAGTTACTTAACGAGGAGTAATTATTTTGCTTCGCAATGAATTCGTGTACAGTGTCATAGGCAAGATGGAGCATGGGGTGTCGCAGGGTGCCGGCCTTTCCCTGTAGTTTTACAGATTCATGGACTGCCACTTCATTGAATACACCAGTTGTCCGGTTAAACAGACGTATAGAGTAGTCGGGATAGAGGCCGCAATGGCGAATTTCTCTGCCAAACCATCTGTTTATCCTGGGGACATAATACCCTGGGAAGTCCGGTTTTTGTAAAACCATTTTTATTTCATCAGCAAGTGCAGGAGTTATTCTCTCGTCACTGTCCAGAACAAAAACCCAGTCATTTGCTGCAAGCGCAACCGACTTGTTTTTTTGTTTGCCAAAACCAAGCCACTCTTGTTGGAAAACCTGAGCTCCCCGCTCTTTACATATTTGTACTGTCCGGTCATCTGAACAGGAGTCCAGTACTACTATTTCGTCAGCAAAACGGGCGGAATCAAGACAGTCTGTTATCACTTGTTCACTATTTTTGCTGATAATAACAACTGAGACTTTTTGTTTCTTGCTGTTCATAGATAAGACTCTTAAGCGTCCTTTTTCTGCGCTGAACAGAAAGATGATAAACGCGGAGGAAAAAGGCCAAAATCATTGGCAATCTGTTTTGACCCGGAAAAATCTTTATATAAAAAAGATCTGAATAGTGAAAAAAGAAGGCCGGACCTGTGGACTTGCAGATATAACTCAACAGGCATGATAACCAGAAAGAAAATAGGAAAAGCCCGGCGTAGTGGAGTGAGCACATCTTTTTGCAATCGTCCCCGGACAATCTGGCCTTCAAAAATGCTAAGGAGAGCCGGTGTTATTAGCCCCATCCAGACCAGATAAACCTGACTTGCCTTTAGAACGATAGTGCTGACAAAAGCGGCCATGTAATAATTGGAGAGTTCTTTACGGGCAATGGTCAGAAAAATGGGAAACAGCAGGAGCATCCGCTGTTTTCTGAGAACATGCAAGCCCCAGACAACATCCTCGCTCCAGAGTAGTCCGACAACGTGCAAAGCGATATAGAATAAAACTATAATAGCCACGGGGTTGTGGAGGATTTTAAGGAGTTTCTTTTTGTAATTCCTGGTGAGAATTACGGCCAGAAGCACCGGTATTGCACTAATTGATCCTGCAGAGGTGCCTAGTGGAAAGGCAAAAGCAAAAAGTATGAGAAAGGGAGAGCTCAGGTACTCTGCTTTTTTTTGTATTGTTGTCATATTTGATAAACTCGTAAAAACCAAAATTTTAGATGCCTAAGTAGATAAGCGCAGACTTCGAAACACTTCATATTCGAGGAACGCAAATTTGATAAAATGAGGCGTACTTAAGTACGTCATAATGACAGCAAATTTATACCACAAGGGTACTTCCTACGGGGGCGCATGGCGAAGAAGATGAAGAACTTGTACGACGCCAGCATATTTTGTATTTGTTCAGCATATAGACTGTGAGGTAAGGCAAGCTTCTGGGTTTCGACTTATATTACCTGTTTGTAGTGTTTTTTGCTCAATTCAAGGTGAAACCATTTTTCAAATTGTAACATCAGACGATGTTTGATCTCTTTTATACTTAATCTGTAGGAAGGGTCAGCTTGAAAAACACCCACTTCCGCGGGAAAACAGTTATGCATAAGGGCAGGATGGCTCCCTTTGAACTCTTTTATTATTTTCTGGTCAACTTGACGGTAGTCGATTTCTGAGTGGGATTTATCCCAGTAACGTTGCACCTGACTGGCTTTCAGGTTCATTTGTTCTATGCTTCTCACCCAGCCGTAATGATACATTCTGGCATTGCTGTGTGCACTTCTAGGGTATCTCCCAACTTTGTTTTTGTCGAGTACCAGCCAGAAAAGACCATCGGGGGCATAGGTTCTGATTGAGTTTCTAATAATTCGTGCTTCTCTTCTATACCACCCGGGGGAATCCAGATAACTGTTCCTGTTTCCGTAAAAGTGATAGTAATCAAATGTGATTGCTTCTACGGTGTTGTTTGCATGATGCCGTTCACATGCATCTCTGATTGTTACAAGGTCATTTTCATGAACCACCTCATCACCTTCAAGGTAGAATGCCCAGTCACCAGTGCAGCTGAACTGTGCTATCATTTTTTGCTGACCGTATACATAGCCGCGATCTTTCATGTTTTCATTCCATGTGGATTGAATGATGCGGATTTTAGGGTCGTTAATTTGCTGAACCAGCTCCAGAGTGTTATCTTCACTTATTCCCACATTCACTATAAATTCGTCAACGATGGGTAAAATTGACCTGATGGACTGGGCAAAAGGATAGCCCAGTATCTGACCATTTTTGATAAAGGTAAAACCACTTATTTTCATTCGATCTATCCGAAAAAAGGTTGGTTAGGAACGATACTGCATATCATAGAGGGTCTCGTATTCACCTTCTTTTTGCATAAGGCCATTATGAGTACCTTCCTCCACAATTTCACCATCTTTAATCACAATAATGCGATCCGCATTTTTAATGGTGGAGAGTCGGTGGGCAATAACAAATGTAGTACGGTTTTTCATTAGGTTTTCAAGGGCCTTCTGCACTTCTCGTTCTGATTCTGTATCGAGTGCTGAAGTTGCTTCATCGAGCACAAGAATAGGAGCATTCTTCAAGAGGGCACGGGCAATAGAGAGACGCTGCCGTTCTCCGCCTGAAAGTTTCATCCCGGATTCACCTATGTTGGTTGCAAACCCTTTGGGTAGTTTTTCTATAAAATTAAGGGCGTATGCTGCATCGGCAGCATTTCGTATGTCCTTGTCTGTTTTGTCAGGTGAACCGTAAGCTATGTTTGCCCGAATAGTATCATTAAAGAGAATAGTCTGTTGGGTAACAATGGAAATCTGGGCACGAAGTGAAGGCAGGGTAACGTCACGAATATCATTGTTATCAATGAACAATGAGCCCTTACTGATATCATAAAAACGTGGAATCAGGTTTGCCAGAGTGGACTTCCCCGATCCACTGGGTCCTACAATGGCTAAAATTTCTCCTGCCCGGACAGTAAGGTTAATGTTCTTGAGGACGGGCGAATCGTCGTAACTGAAATGCAGGTTCTGCAGACAAATTGAGTTTGAAAAAGGAGGCAGGTCTATTGCGCCCGGTTTTGAAATAATATCTGATTTTTGATCCAGCAGACTAAATACCCTGACAGAGGCAGCAAGACCCTGCTGCACAGCAGAGTTAATTCTGCTGACTTTTTTAATCGGATCGTAAATCATTAATACTGCAGCAATAAATGCAAAAAAAGTACCTGGTGTGGCGGTGCCGGAAATGACTTCCTTACCGCCAAACCAGATAATGAGTGCCATACCGATACCACCGATAACCTCCATCATGGGGTGTTGCAGACGGTAGTATCTTTTGTCTTCCATGGTTATATCAAACAGTTTCCAGGTTTGGTCGGCAAATCGTTTGGATTCGTACTTCTCCATGGCAAAGGCTTTCACCACTTGCGCCCCGGTGATGGATTCGTGCATGATAGTGGAAACTCTTGCTGTTTCTTCCTGTATTTTTGTGCCTATCCGACGAAAGGCACGTCCGAAAATAACAATGGGTACAGCTGCTGCAGGAAGAAAAACAAGGGAGAGCAGGGCAAGCTTCCAGTTCATATAGAAAATAACACCCAGCAAAATAACGGCCTGAAGAAGATCGCGCAGGAGACCAACCACAACCGTTGAAATGGCAGCCTGCATAAGACTGATATCTGAGATGACCCGTGAAATCAATTCACCGGTTGGAGTTTTGTGGAAAAAAGAAAGCGGTTGCGAGTGGACATGATCGAATACTTTAATGCGCATATCGCGAATCACTGTTTGGCCTATTTTTTCAAGCAGATAGAAGTTGAGTCCGTAGAAAAATCCTTTCACTGCCAGAAGCAAAACCAGGGCAAAGGGAAGAATTGCCAGATAAGTTATGTTTTGTTCTATGAATATTTTATCAATAAGGGGCTTAATCATATACGCCTGGGCACCACCTAATCCGGCCACAAGTAAAGCCGCAAGCATGGCAATTATAAATTGGGTCTTATAAGGACGAACAATCTCGTACAGACGGCGGAAAACAATTTTATTTGACATGTGTTACTCTTACTATCTTGCTGTGTATTTCTCGCTATTGAAAGGAGAAAGTATATTGCGTGACATGCTCAATGGGGTGGTAGTTTTGTAAAAGTTGGAACCAGCATAATAGCATTACTTGGGGGGGAAAATAAAGCTCTTTCTAGTTTTACCCCGCAAACTATATTTTACGTGATAAGGCACCTTCGATTTTAGTGACATCCGCCTGGTCATCAACACTGGGAGAATCAAAGCCAGTAATAGCAACGTGTATCTTGACGCCACTGTTAATCGCTCGTAATTGCTCGAGCTTTTCTATGTCTTCAAGTGGGACGTGAGGAAGTTGTGTAAACTCCTGAAGGAAGGTATTGGTGTAGGCGTAAATACCAATATGTTTATAATACTGAACATCTTTTGTATTATCCCGATTAAAGGGGATGACGGCACGCGAAAAATAGATGGCCAGGCCCTGTTCATTAAAGATAACTTTTACATTATTTGGATCAGCTATTTCTGCCTCAGCGGTAAAGGGATGTGCGAGGGTTGCCATGGAAAATTCAGCTGAATCGGTAAATGGTTGCACCAGATCGCCTAAACATTCCGGTTGCAAAAGAGGTTGATCGCCTTGAATATTTATAATTATATCATCTGCTGCGGCTCCCAGGATTTGAGCTGCTTCTGCGACCCTGTCCGTTCCGGAACTGCATTTATCCGATGTCATAATCGCATTCCCCCCCATATCCCGAATAGAAGAGTAAATAATATCACTGTCGGTGGCGACATGGACACTATGGAGAATGGTGGATTTTTGAGCCTGTTCATAGACTCGTTGCACCATGGGCTTTCCCTGGATATCGGCAAGTGCTTTTCCGGGAAATCGCTTTGACTCGTAGCGGGATGGAATGATAGCAATTATTTTCATAAGTTTGGTTTTTTCTGAGTTGAGAGGGGAGACAACACCAAAAAGTGCAATACAGACGTCGTAAATCCTACAAGAGTCATTACCGAATCTTTGTAGGGAACAGAACCGAAAGCAAAGGAGTCACCAATAGTGAGAATCCGGTAATTATTATCTGATTTTTCTGCAAATTCAAGATCTTTAAAACCAGAAGAATTGATCTGGAATGCAAAGTTTTTTCCATGGGGAATTCCCAGGTGCTCTTTATAGGAATTGCGATAAAAAAGTGTAGAGTGGGAGAGATAATGGTAGGACTCGAGAGAAAATCCTGTCAGCAATAAAAGAGCAATTAGGTGGTGTGCGGTTTTCATGTTTACAATAATGCTTCTATCTGACGACATGTCTCCTCAGTACCACCTTGTTTTGAGCGGATATAATTATTTGCCTTCTTCTGGATAACACGTTTGTCTGGCGGGTTTTTTAGTAGATTTGACAAAAACTGCAATGCTTCTTCTTTGTCTGTAGCTTTTTGTACCAGCCCGTTGTCGAATACTTCCTCGCCCGTCCAGAGAAAATTGAAAATAGAAGGACCTGTCACCGGAATCACTCCATTCATAAATGCTTCAACAAAATTCTGTCCGCCAAGATCGGCAAGGCTGCCCCCAACAAAGGCAGCATCAGCACGCTGGTATCCTTTAGTGAGTTCACCAAAGACGTCTTGGATAATAACAGAACAGGTACCGGGAAGAGGGCTTTTACTGGCAATGGCATAGCTGATGTGGCTGCTCTTTAAATGTTCCTGCCAGGATGTAATACGATGCTGGTGACGGGGAAAAAGGTCGATCTGCAGGTTCTTAAATTGGGTAAGGATATTCTCGATTATAAACAGCACCGCATCTTCTTCCTCTTTGCGAATGGAGGCTAGTACCAGGGATTGTGGTGCTGAATTGTCTTTTTCGCTGATTGTACACGTTTGCAGGCGGTCAAATTTGATATTTGCAATATGTTGTATCTGCTGTAGTTGAAACAGTTGCAAAAATCTGGATTTATCCGCTTCTGAGATGGCTAAAATCACATCGGGAACAAGGTTTCGCCATAAGCGTGCAGTCCTCATGTATCCCTTGAAGCTTTTTGCAGTCATCCGGCCGTTGACAATAATGATTTTTCGTCGCCTTCGTTTTATTTCAGCCAGCAAAGCAGGCCATATTTCAAGTTCTATAAGTACCAGTACTTTGGGATCCGCCAGTTGGAGGGCTTTTTTGACAAAGGATGGGGCATCAAATACCATATAAGAAACAGTGAGACTGTGCGAAAATCCGACAAAGTCTTTTTCCAGGATATTTCTTCCCTGCCTGGTATTGGTGGTGATAAGGATTTTCAGTTGTTTCTCCGGACTTAGGGACTGTACAATTTGTCTTGCCATATACGCTTCACCAACGGAAGCTGCATGGATCCAGATATCAACTTTTGCAAAGCTGATTTTTTTCAGACAGCGTTCATCAGCTCCTTCCCGCAGGCGGGGGATACGGAGAAGAATTGGAATGATCAGGAACCAGAAGAAACGGTATGCAATAAAAAAAAGTTTCATATGTGTGTTAATCCAGATACTTTTTAATTTTTGCAAGAAGGGAGGGGTAACTGATGTTAAGCATTCTCGCAGCCATTGATTTGTTGCCTTTGCTTGTTTCAAGAGCCCTTCTAATCATTTTCTGTTCAATAATTTTCTTGGCCTGCTTCAAAGAAAAGGTGCCAAGAATTTCATCTATATTGTCTTCACAGGCTGTTTTGTTTGTTCTGTTGTAAAGATCATCGAGGCCAATACTATCAGATTCAGCTATAATCACTGCCCGTTCCAGACAATTTTTCAACTCACGAATATTTCCCTGCCAATCCCTGGCCAGCAGATATGCTCTTCCATCTGCTGAAATTCCTTTAATTGAACAATTCATCTGTTTATTGAGCATGGTAAGAAAATGATTGCAAAGAGGAGGGATATCTTCTTTTCTTTCGCGCAGGGGAGGAATTTCCAAGGTGATTACATTCAATCGATAATAGAGATCTTCCCGGAAATTCCCCAGTTGAACCTCTTTCCCCATGTTTTTTGCGGTGGCGGTGATAACACGTGTATTGATTTTTTTTGTTTTTACGCTGCCAACGGGGCGTATCTCCTGCTCCTGCAAAACCCGTAATAATTTCACTTGTAATGTTTGGGGCAGTTCCCCGATTTCATCAAGAAATAGGGTTCCTGAAC
>Ga0256826_1001832_pt1 | contig 13162 bp, 12 predicted proteins | sample CV79metaG_FD_185975 | JGI IMG/M metagenome (GOLD analysis project Ga0256826, IMG submission 185975) | Hydrothermal vent microbial communities from East Pacific Rise, Pacific Ocean - CV79 | ecosystem: Environmental > Aquatic > Marine > Hydrothermal vents | place: Pacific Ocean: East Pacific Rise...
AACTATTTTAAATAAATAAGAATATTGTTTTATGTCTATTATGTTATATATTCTTTATCCTCTGATATATTTATATAAAAAATTATCAATTGATAAGTAAAATATAATTATTTTCAATAATTATGATTTTTATAAATAAAATATTAAAATAAAATATTAAAATATTAAAATTCATAGAAAAGTTCCATTAAAAATAATATTAAATAATATAATTCATTAATAAAAAACTTAAAATATTCTATAATAAAATAAAATTAACTAGAATGGATAAAGAATGGAAAATTTAAAATATAATTCACTTTTACTAGTAAATAGTAAATATAATGATTACTTTAGAAACTATTTTAGAAAAGTTTATTTAGCAAAAGATAATCAAGAAGTATTGGATATTTATTATAAAAAATCTCCTTCAGTTATTTTTTTTAATTGTCATGAAAAAAAAATAAGTGGATTAGATGTAATTAAATATATTCGTAAATCTGATAAAGAAACCATTCTTGCTCTTATTGCTGATACTATAGAAAAAGAGGAGTTAATTGAAATATTAGGACTACATCTTATGGGTTGTCTTATTGAACCATTATTTAAAGATAAAGTTCAAGAGTTACTACAAAAAATAGATAATGAATTAATCCCTATATCAAAAGATATTATCCCATTCAAAAATGGTTCTTCTTTTAATCGACAAACAAAAAATTTTTTTAATACCGATAATCAAAAGATAATCTTAACAAAATCAGAAATTTTATTAATTGAAATACTTCTAAAACACCGAGAACAGTGGGTAAATAATGAAACTATTGGATATTATATATGGGAAAATGATTTTTTTGAAAAGAACTGTACAGGTCGATTAAAAACGCTAATAAATTCTTTACGTAAAAAAATTCCTAAAAAGACAATTGTTAATAGTTATGGCATGGGGTATAAGGTTGAGGTTATACATTCTCTTTTTTACAAAACTATATAATAAAATTTATATTTTATCTTATCTTAGGAATTGAAGTCAATTCTTAGCTTTTTACATTATTAAGAATTTTGAAATAAGCAAGTTTTCTTCTAAACTAAACCATATAGACAAACCGTTAAAATATCTAAATTTAAATTAAGGTATTAACCATGATATTAACACTTTTAGCTCTTCTTAGTATATTATTTATCTCTATTGAACTACAAAAATATTTTAAAATCCCATCTCCTATTAGCTTAATAGGACTTAGTTATGCATTCTATTATCTATTTCCCTCAATGGTTCTCTTTTCAGAAGAGACCTTTGCAGAGTTGGTACTTTTTTTAATTCCCATACTTATTGCCTCGGATGCACTGCAACTCAAACTGGATGATTTAAAGAAAAATGCTTTAAGTCTGCTCTATTTGGCTCTTTTTTCGGTAGCCATATCGGTTGTCTTTGGAATTATTGTCTCAAACACTTTTTTTGCAGAGTATGCACTCTCTACAGGAGCGATTATTGCTCTATTTGCTATGGTTTTGGCTACTGACCCTGTCTCTGTGGTGGCTGTTTTTTCAAGCTTCAAAGTTCCCCATAAATTGGCAATTTTAGCCGAAGGAGAGTCCCTTTTTAATGATGCAACTGCTCTAATTATCTTTATGTTTATAGCTATTCCAATGATAAATGGTGTTCAAATCGGTGCTGTAGATATTGCTATTGTTTCCCTTAAAATTATTTCTGTTTCGCTGGTTATTGGTTTAATTGTTGGGTTTATAGGAGTTGTTATTATGCGTTTGACAAGTGACCCAATGAGTGAATTAGTTTTAATCTTACTAACCTCTTACGGAGCATTTGAACTGGCAGAACATTTTCATATGGCAGGGCTTTTGTCAGTAATTGTGGCAATTATTACTCTAAATACGGTAACGCAAAAATCCTTTGATGATAAAGAGAGAAGGGTTATAAAAGCTCGAAATATTGTTAATAGAGCCAATAGAAGTAAAAAGATTTTTTCAACAGGTTTCATGAGTGGAATCACACGAAAACTTACTTCAGAAGTGAGTGACATAGAACGCCATAAACAGAACCTTAATTATGTAGCTGTTTTGGCTCTTTTGGCGAATACTTTCTTATTTATGTCTATGGCAAGTATTGTACATATTGATTTACTTCTAAAATATCAAACAGAAATTTTATTGATGTTTGCTATTACTACTATTATTCGAGCCTTTATGATGGGAACATTTGCTCTTGTTTCAAATACAACTAAAAAAATGACCGATATTGGCATTCGTTGGTGGTCGGTTCTTCTTTTTGCAGGAATCAAAGGGGGGCTTTCTATTGTAATGCTTCAAATGTTACCAAAAGGCTTTGAACACAAAGAGATGTTTGATGCTATAGTCATTGGGGTTATTCTTCTTTCTACCATTATTTATGCTCTTATTTTAGTAGGGATTATTATGATGAACAAAAAATTGTTTGATAAAGAGGTAGATGCAGAGATTAATTAAAATTTTATGTGACGAGGTTTAAAAAGTACTTTTAAACTAGCTTTGATATAATACGCCCCTAAAAATTGTTGTCTCCTCCATGAAGGTTGCAACAGCCTCTAAATTTAGAGAAGAGCTAAACAGCTAGAATAGGTTAGTTACCTATCCCCAATTTTTTTTAAAGGTCTCAAAATGAGAAAAGATATACACCCAAACTATAAAGAGTGTGCAGTAACATGTGCATGTGGAAATGCATTTGTAACTAAAAGTATTAAAGAAAAAATGACAATTGATATTTGTAATGAATGTCATCCATTCTTTACAGGTTCTGAAAGAAGTGTTGATACTGCTGGTAGAATTGACAAATTTAAGAAAAAATACAACCTTTAATGGTTTTTTAAGACAAGGCCGTGCCTTGTCTCTACAAATTTATGATTATATTTATCCCCACCCCTATTGGAAATCCCCAAGACATTACGATTCGTGCTTTAAGAGAGTTTGAAAAAGCAACACTGTTTTTATGTGAAGATACCCGTGAAACTAAAAGATTATTGCGTATTTTAGAAGAACGTTTTGATTTTAACTATCCAAATGTTGAATTTTTATCTTTTCATGAACATAATGGAGTAGCACGCTTAAGTGAAATATCTGAACGTTTAGCAAAAGAGCATGTTGTGTATGTTTCTGATGCAGGAATGCCAATTATTTCTGACCCTGGTCAAATATTAGTAGAGTATTGCCAACAAAACAGTATAAAGTATGATGTTTTAGCAGGGGCTTCAGCTGTTATAACCGCTTATGCCTCTTCTGGTTTTAAAGATGGTAAGTTTCTATTTTTTGGTTTTCTTCCTCATAAGGGTTCAGAACGCTCCTCAGCATTAATTGAGGCAATGAACAAAGAAGATAATGTAATTTTATATGAAGCTCCTCATCGTATAGAAAAGCTTATTTCAGAAATAGTTCAAATAGACTCAAAACGAGAAGTTTTCTTTGCTAAAGAGTTAACCAAAAGATTTCAGAATTACTACCGAGGTTCAGCTGAAATAATTTTTGAAAAGTTTAATAATAAAATGATTAATACTAAAGGTGAATGGGTTGTTGTGATTCAAGCAAAAAAAGAGCAAGCCAAGGCACTTTATGTCGAAGATATTTTAGCTTTTGATTTACAGCCAAAAGTTAAGGCAAAGTTATTAGCAAAAATAACAGATAAATCTGTTAAATCATGGTATCAAGAACTTATTAACCGTTAAATATTATTCAATTCATTATTCAATGAAAAGACACAGCAAAAATTTGATAAAATCTTTTTATGATTATTTATGGGAAACAAGTCTGTTTACATGCCCTTAAAAAGCATGAATCAGCCATTAAAACAGTGTATATCGCAAAAAAGGGCATTTTGCCTCAAAACCTTTTTGAACATTTCAAAGAAAAAATTAAATTTTTAGAAGAGAAATGGGCTCAAAGTATGAGTAAAGGTGGAAATCATCAAGGTCTTTTGATCGAGATGGAAGCTTTTGCTCAAAGTAACATTGCTACTTTAAAACAAGAAAATTTTATAGTAGTATTGGATGCTTTAACTGATACAGGTAATATTGGAGCTATTGTACGTTCTGCTCATGCTTTAGGTGCAGATGGTATTATTGCTACAGGTGTGAAAACACTTAACTTTTCTTCGATTATTAGAACAAGTTCTGGAGCATTACTGGAGATACCTTTTGTGATTATTCCAAATACTTTAGATGTTTTGAATGAATTAAAGCAGGTTGATTTTACGATATATGGTGCAGGAATGGAGGGAACAAGGGTTGAATCATGCCACTTCTCCAATAAAAAAGTATTGGTTTTAGGATCAGAGGGAAAAGGGATTTCAAAACGTGCAACAGCCAAAATAGATGAAATAATCTCGATTGGAATGAAGCATGAGTTTGATTCATTGAATGTAAGTGCAGCCGCAGCAATTTTAATACATAGGATGGAAAATGCAGTTAAATGAGATTATAGACAAAGAGGGTGTAGAAAAGCTTTCGTTATTAACGAATATTTCAATAGATAATTTAAATAATCTAGTTGAAGAAAATTTTGAAAAATTAACACGAGTAAAATCTTTAGGTTTTTTACTGATTTTAGAGCGAGAGTATAGAGATATAGACGTTTCTTCACTTCGGGAGCGTGTAAAAGTTTATTTTGAAGAGAATAAACCTGCTGATGAAAATGTTGTAATGGTTTCTAAAGATTATATTCAAGGCAATAATTTTTCCTTTTTTAAGTGGTTTATTGTTTTGGCTCTAGTTGCTGGAGGATGGTACTTGTATACACAAGGTAAATTGGATGGTTTACTTAAAAATATAGAAGAGAAAAAAGATTTTTTTGATGACAATAAAGCTTTAGAGTCAAATGTTACAGAGAAAGAAGCACAAAATGTAGTGATTGAACGTTCTAACGAAGAGCTAATAACTATTACAACTCCTGTTGCACCTGCAGAAAAAAAAATTACTTTAATCTCTACAGAGCTTGAAATTGACGAAAATAGTACAAATATTGAGCTAAATAGCTCTAAAAAGCCTATTCCCAACAATAAAGAGAGTACTGAACTACTTGTTCAAGAAGTAATTGAGAGTGCAGAAGAGGTTGTTAAAAAGACAGTTGAAGAGGTTGTTACTGCTGAATCTAACGAAACGGTAACTACCCCTGTTACTGCAATTTCAACGATAACCATTAACCCTACACGTGGTACTCTTTGGTTTGGTTTCATTAATCTTGATACCAAGAAAAAAAGAGAGTTTATGAAAAAAACATCCACACCATTTGATATTAAAGGTGCTCGTTGGTTGTTGGTTACAGGACATGGTTACGTTGATATTGTAAGCGATACAAATACCATAGAGTTAGCAGACAGCAGAAAACACTATTTTTATATTGACAGTACTGAGATTAAAACATTGAGTAAAAAAGAGTTTAGAGCAATGAATGGAAGACGTGGTTGGTAAAACCACAAGTTTAAAATTAAAGATAAGAAGAGGATAGTAATGTTTGATGAGATTCAATTTGAAAAAATAAATAGATTACCAAAGTATATTTTTGCAGAAATAAATGATTTGAAAATGGATGCAAGAAGAGCAGGTGCCGATATTATAGATTTTTCCATGGGGAACCCTGATGCCAGAACACCTCAACCCATTATAGATAAGCTTTGTGAGACAGCTCAACGTGATAAAACACATGGTTACTCTGCAAGTAAGGGTATCTATAAACTTCGTTTAGCAATGGTTAACTGGTACAAGCGTAAATACAATGTTGAGCTTGACCCCAATACCGAAGTTGTAGCAACCATGGGAAGTAAAGAAGGTTATGTTCACTTGGTTCAAGCCATTTCTAACCCAGGGGATGTTGCAATTGTTCCTGACCCTACTTATCCTATTCATTCACAAGCATTTATTTTGGCAGGTGCAAATGTTGAAAAGATGGAGCTTAAATTTGATGAAGAGAATTTTAAAGTAAATGAAGAAGAATTTTTTGTAGATTTAAATAATGCATTAGATAATTCTTTACCAAAAGCAAAATTTTTAGTCTTAAATTTTCCTCATAATCCAACAACAGCAACGGTAACTCCTGAGTTTTATCAAAAGGTAGTTGCTTTGGCAAAAGAGAAGCGTTTTTATATAATTTCTGATATTGCTTATGCTGATATTACTTTTGATGGATATAAAACACCATCTATCTTAGAGGTAGAAGGTGCAAAAGATGTGGCTGTTGAGGCATATACACTTTCAAAATCATACAATATGGCAGGATGGCGTGTTGGGTTTGTGGTAGGAAATAAAAAGCTTATTGGTGCATTACAGAGTATTAAATCGTGGTTGGATTACGGTATGTTTACACCGATTCAAGTCGCTGCAACAGTGGCACTTGATGAGCATGGTTATGTACCCAATGAGCAGATTATTCCTCGTTATCTAAAACGTCGTGACGTAATGCTTGAATCGTTTGCCAATGCAGGTTGGAAAATGGGTAAACCAAACGCTTCAATGTTTATTTGGGGTAAAATTCCAGAAAGCTGTAGAGCAATGGGAAGTTTAGAGTTTTCAAAAAGATTGCTGGTCGAAGCAGGTGTAGCTGTAAGCCCAGGGATTGGTTTTGGAAAATACGGTGACCACTATGTGCGTATTGCATTGATTGAAAATGAGAATAGAATCCGTCAAGCAGCACGAAATATTAAGAAATTTTTAAAAGTTGTAGAAGCAGAGAACACAAAATAACTTTTAACTCCTCTTTTGGGTAATGTTAAAGCATTACCCCACTACTTTTTTACTATAATACCTCATAAAAAACAAAAATAAAATCGTTTAAAAAGGAAATGTCATGGTAAAAGTAGGAATACTTGGAGTGGGAACAGTAGGAGCGAGTGTTGCTAATATTTTAGAGACCAATGCCGATATTTTAGAAGCAAGAGCAGGCAAGAAGATTGTTGCAATATCAGGTGTGGTCAAAAACTTGTCAAAAGATAGAGCTGTCTCTATTAAACTTTCAGATAATCCTTTAGACATTGTTGATGACCCTGAAATAGACATCGTAGTAGAGCTTATGGGTGGTATTGAAGAGCCGTATGCCTTGGTAAAAAAAGCACTAAAAAATGGAAAAGCAGTGGTTACTGCAAATAAAGCACTTTTGGCGTATCATCGTTATGAACTCCAAGAGATTGCAGGGGATATTCCCTTGATGTACGAAGCAAGTACAGCAGGTGGAATCCCAATTATCGGTGCATTGCGTAACGGTTTGACGGCCAATCATATTGAATCCATTCAAGGAATTATGAATGGTACAACCAACTACATGTTAACCAAGATGATTAATGAGGGCGCTCAATACGATGCTATTTTAAAAGAGGCACAAGATTTGGGCTATGCAGAAGCAGACCCAACCTTTGATGTGGGTGGGTTTGATGCTTCTCACAAGCTTCTTATTTTGGCAAGTATTGCGTATGGCATTGATGCAAAACCCGAAGATATTTTAATCGAAGGTATCCAAAACATTACACAAACAGATGTAGCATTTGCAAAAGAGTTTGGATATGAAATCAAACTGCTTGGTATTGCAAAAAAAGCAGAAGAGGGTGTAGAACTTAGAGTTCATCCAACCATGATTCCAGCATCAAGTATGATTGCAAAAGTAGATGGTGTAATGAATGCTGTTTCAGTGGTAGGCGATAGAGTAGGCGAAACCATGTACTACGGTGCAGGAGCAGGTGGAGACGCAACAGCTTCGGCAGTAGTAGCTGATATTGTAGATATTGTTCGTGGAAATCATGGACCAATGTTGGGTTATAAAAAACCTTTAGAGTCAGGATTAAGCTTACTTCCCGAAGAAGAGATTGTAACCAATTACTACCTTAGAATGAGTGTCGATGATAAATCAGGGGTATTAGCAAGAATTACAAATGAGTTAGAAAAGTTTAATATTTCTATAGAGTCAATGCTACAAAAACCTCATAAAAATGATGACCGTGTAAAGCTTCTTTTTACAACACATTCATGTCAAGAAGCAAAAATTCAAGAAGCAATGTTAACGCTTAAAAAGTTAGAGTGCGTTCATGGAGACATTGCTATGATGAGGATTGAGAAGTAAAGTTTAACAATAAAAAATATGACAATTTGATCATATTTTTATTGTTTAAAAATACTTTATGATATAATTATTATTATGACATTTCCCTCAATAAATCTTTTGACAATTGTTCAAAAAGAAGAAACAGCTTTATCGATATTAGAGAACTATTATCTTCATGATGATAGACCCTTTTGTGTAGCGTATAGTGGTGGAAAAGATAGTAGTGTAATTTTATATTTAACAGTAAAAATGTTAGAAAAGTTGCAGTCAAAAAACATTAAATTAAATAAAAGAGTATTGGTTATCAACTCCAATACCCTTGCTGAACTTCCTCCTGTTTTAGAACATCTTCAAAAATCTTTAAAACAAATTCAATACTATGCTAATCAAAATAACTTACCCATTGAAGTTCAAGAGGTTATTCCTGAATTAAAAAATACTTTAAATGTTCAACTTCTTGGTGTGGGTATGCCTCCACCTTCTAATAGTTTACGATGGTGTACAGATAAGCTAAAAGTCTTTCCTATAGATAAAAAGATTAAAGAGATTTTTCCTAATGGTAGGTTTATATCTATTATTGGTACACGAAGAGATGAGAGTTTCTCACGTGATGCTCGAATTGAGAAAGCTTCTGTAAAAGGTACAAATTTAAAACTAAATGACAGATATAAAAATGCTAGTAATCTCATGCCTATTGAGCTTTGGTCTACCAAAGATGTATGGGAGTATCTGTTTAAACAAAAAAATGATTTGGTTGATATTGATTTTTTATGGAAGCTTTATAGTGATGCAAGTAATAAAGATGCTTCTGAATGCACCTTTGTAGGTGCAGGTGGTAAACACATAGAAGATGGAAAGCTTGGTTGTGGAGTTTCTCGTTTTGGTTGTTGGCAATGCTACATAGTACGAGATAAAGATAAAAGTCTTGATGCTCTTATGCAGAGTGGTTATGAGAATATTGACCTCTATAAAGAGTATCGTGATTGGTATTGGGAAACAAGTCAACTTGGCTGGGAAAAGACTAGAGATGTGTATAGTCATAGACATCAAGGTCAAGAATTTTACAACAAAGGTGGAGAAGAAAATCCTAAGTTTGGTATGACTATGCCAAAGGGAATGACTTTAAAAATTCGTAAAGAGGCTTTTAAAAGAACTTTGAGGTTACAATCACAATTGCACGAAGAAGAATTAATATGTTAAAAATCATATTTTTAATTTATGTATGAAAAGGTATATAGATGAATGTCTATTATAAGAAAACACAAAGTATACTAAATGAAATAAGTTCAGAAACTATTGATGATGATATTTTTAAATTTATTGCCAATGGCGTTTTGAAATTTATAAAATCATTAAATATTAAAAATATAGATGAAAATTTTGAAGTTTTAGTAAATGAAGCAAATGATTTTTATGAAACATATTTGATGAGTAATGAAGATTTTTTAATTTTTTCAATTGAAGAAAAATCATTAATTATATATCAGTTTTTTAAAAATGAATTACCTCAATGGATTTCAAATGATATAGATTTAATAATTGATAGAGAATATAATACGCATAAAGAATTTGAACCATATGATATTAATGCAATTGATATAATTAACAATACATTTGATGTAATGACTCTTTATAAAAAATATAAAATGCAAGAAATAGAATTATCTCCTAATTATCAAAGAAATTTTGTATGGACTTCTAAACAAAAAAGTAGATTAATTGAATCAATATTAATTAAAATTCCTTTACCAATTTTTTATATAGATGCTAGAGATGAAGATAAGTGGGTTGTTGTTGATGGTTTACAACGATTAAGTACTATTTTTACTTTTATGGACAATGACTTTAGGTTGTCAAACTTAGAATTTTTGACAAATTTAAATGGTAAAAAAAATAATGAACTTGAACGAAAATATCAAAGAAGGATTGAAGATTTTCAATTGATATGTAGTTTAATACGACCAGGAACACCATCAAATGTCGCATTTAGTATTTTTCAAAGAATCAATACACTTGGTTCTGTGCGTGGAGTTCAAGAAATTCGTAATGCAATGTATATTGGAAAATCTACAACTCTATTAATTGAATTATCTCGTTCAAAAGAATTTATAGATATTGTAACAGAAAGTAAGATAAAAGGTCTTTCAAAAAGAATGGAAGATAATGCAATTATATTACGCTATTTAGCATTTAAAATATTTTCATATAATGAATATGATAATAATATGAATACTTTTTTAGAAAATACAATGGATAAATTAAATCAGATGAGAGATATAGAGGTACAAGCATATAAAGAGAATTTTAAATTGTGTATGCAAAAAGCTTCTGTATTATTTTCTGAATTTGACTATACAGCATTTTCTAAAGCACCAAGAAATAGTAGACAAAACCCTATTAGTAAAGTACTCTTTGAATCTATAGGGTATTCATTAGATAAATACAAAATAGAAGATATTGAAGAAAATAAACAAGAATTAGCTAATAGATTAAAAGAAGTTTATCAAGATAAAGAGTTTATTTTCAAAACATCTATCGCAACAAATAATCCATCAAATGTAAAATATAGATTTGAAACAATTGAAAATTTATTTAAAGATGTAATAGGATATTAATATGAAATTAAAAGTTAAAAATTTTAAGTGTTATGAAGAAGAAGAGATAAGCTTCTCAAACTTAACAGTATTGGCAGGTGGAAATGGTGCAGGTAAGTCTACCATTATTCAAAGTTTTTTATTAGTTGCACAAACTTTAGAAAAAGAATCCTATGTTGAAACACCCAAAAGACTCTATTTAAATGATTATTATTGTGAGTTGGGGAGTTCTAAACGGCTTCTTTATAAAGAAGCAAATACAGATAATATAGAGTTTGTTTTTACTGATGATAGTGATAATTATACAAAATTTATTGGTTCTATTGATAGAAAAGATTTTAATATTTTAAATATTGAACATGAAACAAATAATGATAATCCATTTGAAAACAAATCATTAGATTTTACCACTTATTTTGATTTTATTGGTGCAGATAGATTTGGACCCAAAGTATTTCATAAAACAGATAGTAACTTTTCAAGAATTCGTGTAGGAAAATATGGCGAATATTCTACAATGGTTTTAGATAAATATAAAGATGAACTTTTACCAATAAAGTTAAATGGAGAAATTGCTAGTTTACGAACACATGTTAACTATTGGATGAGTGAAATTTTTGGTTATGTAAATATTGATACTGAATATATTGAACAGGCTAACGTGGCAATGTTAAAAATTAAAAATAAGCTTTCTAGTGATTATGAGAGTCCTGTTAATATGCCGTATGGTGTAAGTTATGTATTACCAATTATAGTTAGTATATTGGTTAGACAAATACCAAAAGATAGAATTTTTGATAATTATATTGGAGAAACTGATACAGAGAGTGAAATGGTTATTATTGAAAATCCAGAAGCCCATTTACATCCTCGTGCTCAATCAAGATTAGGAATGTTTTTATCTATTATGTCTAAAAATGTTCGTATTATTTTGGAAACACATAGTGACCATATTATAAATGGGATTAGAATAGCTGTAAAAACAAATTTAATAGAAAGAGATAGTGTATTATTTAATTTTTTCGAGCAAGGAGATAAAATTGGACAAAATACAATACGTCAAATTGATATATATGATGATGGGAATTTAAGCGATTGGCCGAAAGGATTTTTTGACCAATATGAAAATGATTTGATGGATTTGATGTAATGAATCTATTTATCAATCATTTTGCTTTTATTGAACCTAGAGAGGATATTGTAGAACAAAATGTTATAGAAGCATTGGATAGTTTAGGAAAGTTATTTATTGCATTAAGAAAAATAAATATTGAATTAAGTATTCATCATACATTATCTCAAACTACTTTTCTTGAGAAACCAATAAGGGATTATATAAGTAAAATAACCGATTTTAATACAAGAACTTCTATTATTCGTTTAGTTGGGAAAGTAAAACCAATCTGTTCAGATATTGATACACCATATGAAGATAATGAAGCTATTATTTTAGGTAACTGTAAAGAAGAAAAAGAAAATTTAGATATTTTAAATACCTTCATGTCTTGTGCTATATATTATAATAGCCCTATACTTACAATAAACAATTTATGTTCTAAAAAACAATTTTTAGATGATATTATCAATATAGTTTGTGATGAAAACATGGTATATCAATTAAATAACTATCACTTAATACCACATATAGAATTACTTGAAAAGCTAAAAGAATATCAAAAAGAAAAAAAGCTTGATGAGTATAATCAAATAGATAATTGGATTGATTATGAAAGTTTTGTTAATGAAAACTTTTTATATTCAAAAATAACCAAACATTGCATCTTAGAATTAGCAAAAAGATATTCATATAATAATAGTTATGCTATTGACTTTAGAAAAAAAGCACAAAGGATTGATGCTTTTGTTGGAAGAGAAGGAGGAAATCCTAAATCTATAGATTTTAAGAAATTAAGTCAAAAACATTATAGTCCTGAATCTACTACCCGATATGAAGCCTTACAAAAATCTCATTCAGGAATATTAAATTATGAAGAGAAGAGCGTAAATTTAAATTGGCATACTTGGGTTCAAGATTGTCGGATGTATTTTGAACGTGAAGGTACTTATGTTTGTTTTGTACACTATGAGAAAAAAATTACTTAATTTGGATAATTAATAAATGAAAAATTTAATCTTAATATAACTATTATATGCTTCATTCCAACAATCTAATATGTTCATGGAAAATAGTATAAATATTAAAATGAACCGACTTTCCTCGATCTCGTAATAGATAATCAGCTCATAATCTGATAGGATTAAGCTAGCTAATCAGCTCATTTAAACAATAAATCTGTAAAATTAGGAATTTGTAGGTGTAAAAATGGGAATTTACTCTTGTAATTTTGGGAATTACCTTTTATGGAGGAGATGAGATTGTCCCTATTTCCATTGATAGCTATATCTTTTATTGTCTTCCATTAGGTATTTTAGGTTAAAATATCAAAAAAATATTATATATAATAAGGAAAAAACATGGCAAAAGATCACTACTTTGACATTACAGCTAAACTGGACATGAT
>Ga0256826_1001833_pt1 | contig 13158 bp, 9 predicted proteins | sample CV79metaG_FD_185975 | JGI IMG/M metagenome (GOLD analysis project Ga0256826, IMG submission 185975) | Hydrothermal vent microbial communities from East Pacific Rise, Pacific Ocean - CV79 | ecosystem: Environmental > Aquatic > Marine > Hydrothermal vents | place: Pacific Ocean: East Pacific Rise...
GATACACGTGCATCTGTAGAGTCAACAACAACAAATGCTAGTGATTCAGTCAAATCTGTTTCTACTGACTCTGCAAATTCAGTAAAAACTATTTCTGAAAATGCAAATGACTCTGCAAAAACTATCAACGACTAAAAAATGTTATGCATTAGGTAAGGACAAAATCTCCTTACCTATCCTCTATTTTCACATCTCAACTTATCTATAATATATCTTCTAATTATAAAAAAATTAATAAAATTTATTTTATTACTCAAATAAATATCTATTTGTTAAAATTATGTTTTAGTATTCTTATTTAAGTAATATATTATATGATTACTGTTAATATCAATCATAAAAATTTATTAAAAGGATTCATAATTATGAAGAAAATAATTACTACTAGTGTTGCAGTTGCAGCATTATTGACGACAGTACAGGCAGACTTTAGTTTCGGAGATATGTTTAAAGATATGAAAGAAGCTGCAATTAGTATGAGTAAAGATGCTAAAGATTCTGTAGTAAGTATGAAAGATGGTGCAGTTGAAACATCTAAATCTGCAGAAAGAACAGTGACTAATGTAAGTAGTGATGCTAAAGATACTTCTGTAAAAATGTCTGATGATCTTAAAACTGCTGAAGTAGCAACTTCAACTGACTCTAGGGATACAGTAGTTTCTGTATCTACTGATTCAAAAGATGCTATGACAAATACCACTAAAGATTTGAAAGATTCTGCAACTATCGCTTCTAAAGAGATAAAAGATTCTGCTATTGCAGTATCTAATGATGCTTCAACTTCTGTAAAAACTGTATCTACTGATGCAAAAGACTCTGTAAATACAGTGGCTACCAATGCTAACGATACGGCTAAAACTGTTTCTAACGACTCTTCAGCTTCTGTAAAAACGATATCTAATGACTCTTCTGATTCAGTAAAAACAGTTTCTACAGATACGAAAGATTCTGTAGATACAGTAGCAACTAATGTTAATGATACAGCTAAAACTGTCTCTTCTGATACACGTGCATCTGTAGAGTCAACAACAACAAATGCTAGTGATTCAGTCAAATCTGTTTCTACTGACTCTGCAAATTCAGTAAAAACTATTTCTGAAAATGCAAATGACTCTGCAAAAACTATCTCATCAGATGAGTATGCAGAACATATGAAAAATAAAACAAAAGTAGAAGGAAAGTAATGAAGAAATTAATTACAACAAGTGTTGCCGTTGCAGCATTATTAACAACATCTCAAGCTGACTTTGACTTTGGAGATATGTTTAAAGATATGAAAGAAGCTGCAATTAGCATGAGTAAAGATGCTAAAGATTCTGTAGTAAGTATGAAAGATGGTGCAGTTGAAACATCTAAATCTGCAGAAAGAACAGTAAGTAGTGTAAGTAGTGATGTTAAAGACACTTCTATGAAAGCTTCAGATGATATGAAAGTCATGGAAGTAAATACTACAAATGATATTTCAAGCACAACAAAAGATATTTCATCTGATACAAAAGATTCTTTAACTGCAGTAACTACTGACCTTAAAGATAGTACAACAACGATAGGTACAGATATGAAAGATTCTATCAAAACAGTTTCTACTGATACAACAGAATCTCTTAAAAGTGTTTCTAACAACTCAAGAGATTCAGCAAAATCACTCTCTGATAATGCCACGGATACAGTAAAAACTGTTTCTAATGATTCTAGAGATTCTGTTAAAACAGTTTCTAATGATCTTAACAGTACAACTCAATCTGTATCTTCAGACTCTAAAGCATCTGTAGAATCTATTGCAACACAAACAAATGATACAGTAAAAACTGTTTCTAATGATGCAAGAGACTCAGTGAAGTCTACTGCTACAAACAGTAGTGATGCAGTCAAAACCATTTCTACTAATTCTACAGATTCTGTAAAATCTGTATCTACAAATGCAAATGATTCTGTAAAAACAATTTCAGACTAATATATCCCTCTTCAACTATAGTATAAGAAGAAATTTTCTTTTTATACTATATAATTTATATATATATCTTACAGTAACTTTTAGTAGCTTTTCACTTTTATTGAATAAAAATCATAATTTTAATTTATTCTATATATTGATTATATGTTATCCTATATATCAATATAAGAATGTTTAATTAAAAGGATACGTATGAATTATCTCATTAAAATAGTGTCAGGACTGGCTTTTGCCTTACTCTGTATAAGCACGTTTTCTATTGCAAATGAAAAGACTGTAAACACTAAAGACCTAGCCGTGTTCTACACCATAGACGGAGACATAGAAGAGAAATATAATGCTCTACTGGAAACAAAACTTAAAACTATCGGCTTTAAACTTACAGATCCTCATAAACGTGTCAATGACCAATATAAAATAAAGTATGGTTCAACAGTCTTAGATGTACTTAGCTTTATGTCTGTGGTGAAAGACAGTGCTATTCTTCCCCTACTCAACATTGATCCACGTATGGCTGGATTTGCTCCATTTAATATGATTATCCATAAAAAACTAGATGAAAAACAGTCTCATGTAGGACACTTACAGCCTAAAGTCATGCTAGATATCTTAGGGATTGAGAACCAAGAAGTAAGAGAGAAGTTTACAGCTACCTTTGCTGATCTTGATGCAATGATTGAAAAAGAGTTAGGTGGTACAAAATCAACCATGCCTTACGCTAAGCTACCAGAAAAAAGAATGATGAACTTCGAGTATGAGTTTGAAGCTCCTGAAGATATGGATGACTTTATAGATGAATTTCAAGAAAAGTTTGAAGAGGCATTCATAGACAAAGAGTATCTGATAGCCGGATATCATAACTTTATGGAAGCCACAAGTAATGCGACAGAAGTACTTAAAGACTATGATGCTTTCTGGACGTACTCTTTATGTCATTTAGAATTCTCATACAACATGTTTGACAACAAAGGGGCTAGACCTGAAGCGGGTCTCTTTGCTCCTTGTACGATGTACATGTATATTAAAAAAGGTACAAATAAAGTAGTCATTGGTATGCTTAGACTTCAAAACTGGTCTGATACACTTAACATCACTGATGAGAAACGTGTTACGCTTGTAAAAAAACTTGATATTGAAATTCCAGAGATTCTTGTTAGTTTGGGTATGAAAGCTGTACCTAATACAAACCCTCTTTTAGCTCCTTCTACGCCTAAAGTAGCTGTAGCAAAAGTAGCAGCTCCTGTGGCTAAGAAGGTAGAGACTACAAAAATAGTAACAAGCAAAAAAGAAAAGAAAAAAGAAAGTTCTTCAAAAACCCAAATTATAAGAACAGCTACAGGTAACGTACGAATTACCCTACCTACTGTACCTAAACCAATCAAAGCTATAGATTTAGGAACAAGTAAAAGCAAAAGAGGAATCCAGTTCTCTAAACGTGTACCTCCAAACTATATCCCACATAGATTTGATGTAAAGAAAAAAGAAAAATCTTTAGGTAATACACGAATTGGTGAAGTAACACATGGTCGTGTATCTGCCTATTTACGTGGTGAATATATGGAAGTAAAAGAGGTAGAAGAAAAACTAAAAACAGCTGGCTTTACTGTACTTGCAGCTGCACCACTCAATAAAAAAGGAGACTTAATTTCTGTTGTCTTTACAGATGCAAGCCTCATTACATTAGCAAGTAAACCCAATAGAGGCTTTATGGCTACTCTACGTGTCTTGGTAGATAGTAAAGAAAAGAAGATAAGTATTACAAACCCTCTTTATATCTCAAAAGGTTTTTTACAAGATGAGTATAATGAAGCTTTAGCCAATAAAATACTTATTAAACTATTAGAGAAGTTTCCTAAGTTACAAAATTCAAAAGATGCACTTAAATTCCAATTACTACCAAAATATCAATTTATGAATGGTATGCCTCACTATGAAGATATGCTAACAGTAGCATCGGGTGATGATTTACTCGAAAGAATTAAAGACAACAAAAATATAGTCTTTACCCAAACACTAGAAAATGGTGCAACACTCGTAGGAATTAAACTAGGGAAAAGAACAAGAAAGTTCCCAAAACGTATAGGTAGAAACAATGCAGCAATGCTTCCATACCCAATACTCATAGAAGATGGAAAAGCAAAAATACTTGATCCTAAATACTATATATCATTTATGTATCCTCTACTTAAAATGTCTGAATTTATGACAATTGCTACAGTGCCTGATGCTATGGTTAAAGATAGTGAAAGAATATTTCAGAAGTGATAAAATCATATCAGGTGAAAACCTGATATAACAATAAAAGAAGTACTATAAGGCTACTTACAAAAAGGCTACTTAGCTTTCTCCAAGTATTTACCCTCTACTGTATCAACAACAATTTTTTGACCTTCTAAAATAAAGAATGGTACTTGTACTACTGCACCAGAATCAAGTGTTGCTGGCTTTTTACCACCTTGAGAATCACCTTTAAAGTTAGGTGGTGTTTCAACTACTGTAAGCGTAATAGTCTGTGGAATTTCAACTGAAATTGCTTTACCACTGTGGAACAATATTTCTGCTTCCATACCATCTATCATATAATCAAAAGTATCTTTACCAACTTGCTCATGTGTAAGACCTATTTGATCAAATGTAGTTGTATCCATAAACTGTAAAAATTCACCATCATCATAAAGGTATTGCATTGTTTTTTGCTCAAGCTCTGGTACATCAAATTTATCACCAGCATGCACTGTCTTTTCAATCACTTTTCCTGTTTGAAGGTTTTTGATTTTCATACGTACAAATGCTGCACCTTTTCCAGGTTTAACATGATGTGCTTCTACGACTCTATAAGGGTTCCCCGTTACTTCAAGTCTTGCACCTTTTTTAATATCACCCATTCCGACTGTAGCCATCTTAGCTCCTTAAAATTTTAATTGAGTGATTATATCTAATGATTGGTAAAAGTGGGATATGGCACCCTATAAGGGTGCCTATTTGTATAGAAAGTTATTTTGTTATAGAGATATTTTCATGGTCCATACTACACTTAGCATCTTTATCAAAATCCATTGCTTTTGCATTATCCATAAGAACAGGAACAAAGAGTAAAGAGACAAATACGGCTGCCACTGTACCCGAGATAAGGGCAACTCCAAGTCCACCAAATACTGGGTCACCTGCAAGTAATGCAGACCCTAAAATAATAGCAACAGCTGTTAAAGCAATAGGCTTTGCTCTTGTTGCCGCTGCAACAGCAACAGCTTTACGCTTAGGCATTCCATGACACTCCATCAATGATTTTGCAAAATCAATGAGTAACAATGAATTACGTGATGAGATACCAATAAGTGCAATAAATCCTATCAATGATGTTGCAGTAAGGAAGAAAGTCTCAGTGGTAAACCAGTTAGCAACCCAGTGACCTACAATCACCCCAATAAGAGAGAGGAATGACCCCAGGAGAACAATTCCTGCTATGGCATAACTTCTATAGTAAATAACAAGTAATAAAAAGATAAGAATAAGTGCGGAAATAAACGCTCCACCTAAATCTCTAAAAGTATCAAGTGTTACCTTCATCTCACCATCCCAACGAATAAGGAATTTTTCATGTGTTACTCTATCTTCCAGAGTAAAATCAAACATATACGTTGAAAAATCTGCTTTTGTAATAAAAAAATTATTTTCAAATTTTTCAAGCATCACATCACGAGCCTCAAGTAAAGGATACACTTGAGATACCATATCTGTCTCAGCAATAACATTTGTCATACGAGAAAGATCTTTATGCATAATCATATAATTTGATTTTACTTTCTTGATATGTACTACTTCAGAAAGTGGTACCATCATTCCCCTCATATTCATAAGATTCAATGCTGAAAGTTTACTTTGCAAAGCATCTACATTTGATTCAGGTAACTTTTTACTCTCTTTATCTAATACAAGAAACATATTAATTTGATCAGGTGAATTTTTAGAGTTTTTATGCGCAATAACCATACCTTCAAATGCAAGATATAATATATTGTTTACTTGTTTCACACTTAATCCTGAACGGGCAACTTTTTCTTTATCTGGAATCAATTCAAATTTATCAAAATTTTCATCTGCCATAATATCTACATCGACTAAACCTTCCGTCTCAGAGAGTACATCTGCTACATCAACGGCTAGACTTCTAATTCTTGATAAGTTTTCACCATGTACTTCTACCACAATAGAAGCCAATGTTGGAGGTCCTGAAGGTTGTTCAATAAACTTAATACTTGTACCTCTTACTAAGGGGACACAAGCCTCTTTAATGATTGGTCTCAAACGTTGCACCATTAAGAAAGAAGGCTCTGGGCGATGATGTTTATCAGTCAAATTCACTGATATTTCTGAAACATTTTCTGTACGTTTCATACTTGCACCTTTAACAAGTCCTGCATAATCAAGAGGAATACCCTGACCTAAAAAAAGTTCAACATTCATTACTTCTGACTCTTTTTTCAAAAAATCAATAACACATGAGCTTACTTTTTTTGTCTGTGCAATAGAAGAACCTGTTGGTGTATCTACATAAACTGAAAAAGTATTAGCACTTTTCCCTGGTAACATTTTTGCAAGTACCATTTTTGTAGGGAACATAAGAAGTGAAAGAAAAAATGCAACAGCTGTCAAGAAAATAACGAGTGTTTTTTTAAATTTACTATCAAGAATACTGTAAATAAAACTTTCTAAACTTTTCATTATTTATTTCCTTCTGAATCATTTTTTTCATGATGATGTTTATGTTCTGGCTTTTTAAGGAGCTTCAAACTCAAGTACGGTGTAAAGATATATGCTACAAACAGCGATGCAATCAATGCAACAGGTACATTATAAGGAATAGGTTTCATGAATGATCCCATCATACCTCCAACAAATGCCATAGGTACCATGGTCAAAATAATCGCTAGTGTTGCGATATTCGTTGGAGATCCAATTTCATCAGTTGCTTCAATGAGAATCTCCTCCATCTCCTTATCTTCAACACCATGTGAGTGTAAATGTCTATGAATATTTTCAATAACAATAATTGCAGCGTCAACCAGTAATCCCAAGGAGAGCAAGAGTGCAAAGAGCGTAATTCTGTTCATCGTTTGCCCTGTCATCCATGCAGTAAAGAGTGTCACTGCCAAAATAGCAGGTACTGAGAATGTTACAATAATTGACTCTCTCCAACCCAAAGCAAATACAAGCATCAGTGCAATAATAACAATAGTAATAAGCAGATGACTCATAAGTTCATTTACAGCCTCATTTGCACGTTCACCATAATTTCTGGTAATTAGATATCCTATACCTAAATCATCAAAATCACTTTGATATTCTTTTAGTACTTCTACAACATCATCCGCAACAAAAACTGCATTGGTTCCAGCTAGTTTAGCTACAGTCATTGTAATTTGACTTTTCGCTTCATCAAGTGTTGCATTATGCTCAGACTTAGAAAGTATCTGTGCCGTTTGAAAATTTTGGATATCAATACCATGTGTCACACTTGCTACATCACGTAAATAAATAGGTGATCCCATGTATTGTGCTACAATCACTGATCCGACATCTTCTACACTCTCAATAGCATTTTTCACACCAAATATAACTAACTTTCCAGTATGTGTTTCACCTTTTACATCTGGTACATCCACGGCAATAGACTGAACAGCCTGCATAATTTGTCCAAGAGAAAGATGATATGCAGAGAGTTTTCCCATATCTACTTCAATATTGTATTGTGCTCTACGTGCACCTTTGAGTGTTGTTTTTGCAACATGTTCTACCGCATTAATATGCTGCTGCACTTCTCTAACCATTTCAAACAGTGCAATGTCATCTACATTTCTTCCTACTTTAGGATAAAAAGCTACTGTAACAATAGGAATATCAATATCAATATCAAAGGGTTTAATAAGAGGTTGCATCACACCTTTTGGCATTTTATCCATATTCTGCATCACCTTATCATAAAGTTTTAAATTAGAATCTTCTCTATTTTCTCCAATATAATACATGACATTAACTACACCTACATTATCCATAGCCATACCATAGACATGTTCTATACCACGTACTTCACGTAATTTTCTTTCAAGTGGTTTAACAATAATATTTTCTATCTCTTTAGGTGTAGCTCCTGGCATAGGTACTATAACAGCACCACCTGAAATAGCAATTTGAGGATCTTCCTCTCTAGGCATTGTGTTAAGAGCAAGGTATCCCATAAGGAGTAAAAATATCCCCAATACTGCGGTAAGTGGATTTTTTAGAAAACCTTTTGCTAGTGTTCCTGCAACGTTAATAATTTCATACTCTTTTTTATTTTCCATCATAGCCTACCTAATAAGAATTTTGGCATACATACCAGGATAGACTGAACTACTTTTATGATCAAGTTTCATGATAATTTTAAATTTATGTGTCATAGGATTTGAGTTTGGTACAATAGCTGTAATTTTCCCTGTTGTTTTAAAAGCAATAGATGGAATCTCTATATCTACAGCTTTTCCCATGCTAATATATTTTAATTGTGTCTCAGAAAGCTCAGCAACAACTTTTAGCTTACTTAAGTCTGTAAGTACCACTGCTGGCATACCAGGTATTGCCATTTCACCTTCATTTAAACGTTTTGATACAATAACTCCATCATTTGGTGCATGTATCTTCAAGTAGTTATATTGATTTAATACTTCATCTTTTTTTGCCAATGCCTGATTGGCTTGTTGTTCTGCAATTTCAACCATATCTTTTAAATTTTTTGCAGCAAGTTGTAACTGTTCAAACTCATATTTGGAAACCATATTCTTTTTATAGAGTCTCTCATGACGAGCAAGATTAATAAGTATATTATTGTATTGATTTTTATTCATCTGTAATGCAAGTCTAGCTTGAGAAATTGCAAGATCAACTTGACGTTCAGCGGATTCTATCTCTTTCGAATCTATTTCATAAATGAGCTGACCTTTTTTTACAATATCACCTTCAGAAACTTCCATATGTTTTACGTAGCCCATGTAACGACTGGTAAGCATTTTTTGATTATCTGAAATAACCGAACCACTAAGATTAATTTCTACAGCGTTGTTAAGTGATACCATTAGTGCTGACATCAGCATTAATTTTATAAGTGTTTTCATATATTTTCTCCTGCATTTATGATACTGTTTAGTTCAAATATTTTTGTATTTCGTTCATTTTTTACTGTTAAAAGTTTAAGAAGTATCTCTAACTCTTTAGATTGCTTAATCAATACATCAGTAATAGAAACTATGCCCTCTTTATAACGTGAGCTATAGTTTTCATATACTTTTCTGGCAAAATGAAGTTGCTTTTTATAACTCTTTACATCTGCATTTTTACTTAAAATTTCTGTTTCAAGTTTTTTCACTTTTAAAGCAATACCTGACTTAGCAAGTGCTACTTGATTTTGAACTTTTAAGTAGTTTACTTTTGCTTTTTCAAGATTTGCGTTATCTACACCACCATTAAAGATATTCCATTTTACTTGCACACCAACCGTATAAGAATCTTTATCAGTAAATTCATTCCATAGTGTATTGTCAGCACTTGCATACTCACCAAAAGCACCTACTGTTGGTAAATAATTTGCTTCTTCGACACCTATTGCCATTTGTGTAATCTCAAGCCCAAGTTTAGCTTTTTGAATATCTAAATTGTTACTCTCAACATCATGCATACTTACTTTAGGCATTTGTGCCATTTCATTTATTTTTTTAATAGACTTAACTTCTGTATTAAGTAAAAACGAAAGAAATTGATACGCTAAATCACGATTCAACTTTGCTTGATTATACATACTTTGTGCTTCTGCAAGTCTTGCTTGTACTTCCAAGGCATCAATCTCTTTTGCATACCCCTCTTTTTCCATATTGCTAATAATATCTTCTAAATGTTTAATATTTTTAATAATTTTTGAGAGATTGTAAATATACTTTTGAATTAAAGAGATGTCATAAAAAGCTTTTTTTGTTTGAAATATTTTTTCATTCAATAACTTTTGCGTATCAAACTTACTCATACGTTGCATCGCTTTTGTAATACGTCCATACTCTGAAAGTTTTCCACCTGTATAAATAGGAAGCATATAAGATATTTTTGTTTGATAATAATTACGTGCTTCAGGATAGTTTAATGCCTGTGGTGCAACAGGTAAAGGGTTAGTTGCCCCTGACATATCAAATTCAGCAAAACCAAAATCTCCAAAAGTTGCTTCTCTGCTTTGAAGTTTAAAACCAAAAACATTTCCTGCATCATTTGAACGCATTCCCGTTAAAGAGACATCAAGCTTACCATAGTTTTGTCCTTCTACTGCTTTAGCTTCATAGGCTTTCATCTGTTCATTAAATCTCGAAATTTTTAATTCAAGATTCTTTTCTTTCAGCATATCTAATGCTGTAGAAAGTGTTAAATTTTCAACATTTGCAAAAAGAGGTAGACTTAAAAGAAGTAGTATAAGTGATTTTTTAATTATCATTAGGAACTCCACAATTAAATTTTATATAAATAATACTTATATTTATACGCGATTATAGCAAATATAAGATGTTTTTATGATAAAAAGTATATTTTCTAATAAAAAAAATTGAAGTTGTATCACTTAGATACCATAAGAGTATCTAAGTAATATATTTAAAAGTTAAAGTGTTGCATAAGTTACAGAAATACAAGCTTCTAATGCTTGTAAAGCATTAATCACTTCTTTCGTAACATGTCCATCAATACGTACAACAGCTAAAGCTTGTTGTTTGGAGTCACGTCCTAGTCTAAAGTCAGAAATATTTAGCCCATTATCAGCCATAATTTGACCAACATGACCAATCACACCTGGAGTATCTGTATTTCTAAAGAATATCATTGTACCTTTTGGTTCAACATCTAAAATATAATCATCAATTTCTATAATTCTTTGTACGGTATCATCAAAAACAGTACCCGCAATAGAGATAGTTCCCTCTGTTGTTGTAAGTTTTATGCCTACTTTATTGGTAAATCCACTATTATTTGGTTTTACTTCTTTAGTAATCTCAATACCGCGTTCTTCTGCAACAAATTCAGCATTCACATAATTCACTTGATCACCCAATGATTCAGTAAGTACACCAACTGTTGCAAAAGTTCCCATAGATTCTATATGCTCAGATACAGGACCTGCTGCAATTACTTTAATAGATTTCACAGCTGATTTAGTTACTTGTGCTGACATATGCCCTATCTTCTGAATAAGTTCAAGATATGGTCTTACAAAATCAGGAAGCTCATTCTCTTTAATTGGTAAGTTTAGTGCATTCGGATATGAAATCCCTTTTGCTGCTGCAATAGCATTTTCTGCTGCTTGAATAGCAATATTTTTTTGAGACTCTTTTGTATTCGCCCCAAGGTGAGGTGTTACAGTGACATTATCAAGGTCAAGTAATGGATGGTCAGTTGCTGGTTCTTTGTTAAATACATCAATCCCTGCCATTGCAATTTTACCATTAGTAAGCCCTTCTAAAAGTGCTTCTTCATTATAAAGTCCACCTCTTGCACAGTTGATAAGGATAACACCCTCTTTCATCTTTGCAATCTCTTCTTTGTCTATCATTCCAATAGTCTCAGCATTTTTAGGTGTGTGTATAGTAATAATATCACATGCTAATATATCTTCAAAGTTTTTCGTGTACCCAATCTCTAAATCACTTGCCTTAGATGAATCAATATATGGGTCATAAGCAAGAACATCCATTTCGAAAGCTTTTGCTCTTTTACCTACACGTGAACCAATATTACCAAAACCAATAATCCCAAGCTTTTTATCTTTAAGCTCAGTACCATACCAGTCTTGTCTTCTCCATACACGATCAAGTTTCAAGTTGTTATGTGCATAAGGAAATTTTCTCACACAAGAAAGTAAGTGAGTCATAGTAAGTTCAACGGCAGCAATTGTATTTGCTGTAGGTACATTCATAATAACAATACCTTGTTTAGAGGAACCTGGAATATCAACATTATCTACACCAACACCTGCACGTACTACAGCTGTAACATTCTTAGCCGCTGCTAAAAATGCATCATCAACATCTGTAGAAGAACGTGTAATAGCAACGTCAGCTAAAGGAATAATCTCAGCAATTAGTTTATCTTTTGGCACATCTGCAGCATTTATAAATTCTATTTCACTGTCATTAGCTAAAATATCTAGCCCATCTTGGTGAATATGGTCACAAACAACAATTGTTTTTTTTGACATCTAATAACCTTTGTATATTTTTGAATAGTTTGATTTTTGAGAGTATACGACGAAGTCGCATGAACCTACCTTAAGATAGGTTCAAGAAGCATCATTTAAAATGATTATTTTTTTAGCATATCACCAAAAGCATCACCTAAAGTCATGCTATCATCTTGGTCTAGATTGAGTTGCTCCATTGCTTCTCTCTCTTCTTGACGCTCAAGTCTCTTAACAGAAACTCTAATTCTATCTGTATTACCATCAATAAATGAAATAACACCTTTAATCTCTTGACCTTTTTCTATCTCGTCAAATTTAAGTGGGTGAAGATCTTCCGTTCTAATAAGTGCATCAACATTCTCTTCAAGTGAAATAAATACACCGAAGTCTTTTTTATCTTTTACTGTACCAGTAACGATTGCACCATTTTTGTTATTCTCAGCAAATGCTTTTACCGGAGAAGCTTCTAATGCTTTTTTAGAAAGTGAAATTTTACCAGCATCTCTATCGATTTTGATAATTTTAACTTCTACTTCGTCACCAACTTTAAGTTCTGACTTAGCATTTTTAGATTTATCCCAAGAGATTTCTTGGTTATGTAAAAGACCTTCAATAGTCCCTACTTTAACAAATGCACCAAAGTCAGTAATAGAAGTTACTGTACCATTAACTACATCTCCAACTCTGTTAGATGCTGTAAATGCATCCATTGGCTTAGGAAGAAGGTTTTTAAGACTTACTCTAAGTCTTCTTCCTTCTTTATCAATTTCAATTACTTCTACATTGATTTCAGAATTATTTTCTAAGTAATCTTTAGGGTGTTTAACATTTTTATCCCAAGAGATTTCAGATACGTGAAGGAATGCTTCAAGATCTTCACCAAGGTCTACAAATACACCATAAGGTTCGATGTTAGAAACAGTAGCAGTTACTGTATCACCAACGCCGATAATTGCATCAATGT
>Ga0256826_1001834_pt1 | contig 13156 bp, 11 predicted proteins | sample CV79metaG_FD_185975 | JGI IMG/M metagenome (GOLD analysis project Ga0256826, IMG submission 185975) | Hydrothermal vent microbial communities from East Pacific Rise, Pacific Ocean - CV79 | ecosystem: Environmental > Aquatic > Marine > Hydrothermal vents | place: Pacific Ocean: East Pacific Rise...
ACCTAATCTATATGCTTCTTTTAAGATTTTTTGTGTCCCAGGAGTAACAATGAGACGAACATCTTCATGTACTCTTTTTCCATCTAAAATTTCAGCTGCTGTTTTAAGGTCACTCAAACGTCCATTGGTGCAACTGCCTATGAAGGCTTGGTCTATTTTAATTTTATCTGCTACTGCTTGACTCACGGAGTGTCCATTTGATGGTAAAAATGGGTAAGCAATAACTGGATCAAGATTAGCAACATCTATATCTAAAACTATAGTGTAAATAGCATCTTCGTCAGAGTAATGTTCTTTAGGCTCGCGTGCTAAATCTTTATCTGCTAAAAATTCTCGCGTTATGTCGTCAACTGCGACTATACCACTTTTTGCACCAGCTTCTATGGCCATATTACACATAGAAAATCTATCATCCATTGTTAAATGCTCTATGGTTGTACCTGTAAACTCTAAAGTTTTATACAAAGCACCATCAACACCAATAAGCCTAATAACTTCTAAGATAATATCTTTCCCTGTTGTATATTGCCCAGGTTTACCACTTAAGTTTACTTTAATAGATTCAGGAACTTTAAACCAGTTACCACCACTAATCATTGCAAATGCAAGGTCAGTTGAACCCATACCAGTTGAAAATGCACCTAAAGCACCATGAGTACAAGTATGTGAATCTGCACCGATGATAACATCACCTGGAACAACAAGTCCTTTTTCTGGAAGAAGTGCATGCTCGATTCCCATATCTTTTTCATCAAAAAAGTTTTTGAGTTTATGTTTCTTTGCAAATACACGACTTATTTTGGCTTGATTAGCAGATGCTATATCTTTTGCAGGTATAAAATGGTCAAGTACTATTGAAAAGCCATCAGGATTAGCAAGTTTTTCGGCACCACTTAGATTAAATGCAGAGATTGAGATAGGAGTTGTGATATCATTTCCGATTACCATGTCTATGTTTGAGCGGATTATTTCACCTGCAAAAACTTCATGACCGACATGTTCGGAAAATATTTTTTCTGTTATAGTTTGTGCCATTGGGAGGACCTCTTATGTATAATTAATAATGCGATTATAACATAAGAGATTTAAAAATAAATTGTAAGACTATTTAGAAGTTTTTTTTATCTTTTCATTGATATACTCGGCGACAGCTTTAAGTTTACCATCATTGTACTTCTTTTTCCAAGAAGGCATATCTTTTTTATCTGTTCCCCAAAAGTGCCCACCAAACTTTGCATACAAAAAGATTTGATCTTCATCTAAAAGAATTTTTGTTAAATCATAAGGAAATAAAAATTGCTGATTTTCTTTTGACTGTTCAACATAGACACTATCTCCATTTCCTGTTACACCATGACATAGACTACAATTTCGTTTAAAGATTTTCTTCCCCATACGAGTTCTTTTCTTTACATCATTAATCGCAGGTTTTGATTCTAAAAGTAGTTTTTTTACCTTTGCAGTTCGTTCATAGTTAAAAGCAGTAGTAACATAAAGTGCAATATTTTCAATCTGTTCTTCTTCAAAAACATACTTAAATGCTGGCATAATATCAGAGTGAGCACCCCAGGCATGGCCACCATCAGAAATCATTTTCACCATCTGTGACTGACTTAAAATACTCTCTTTTAGACGACGTGGCTTTACAGTGAGTTGCATATCTTGATTGGTTTCACCATGCATACCATGACAACTCACACAAGTCTGTTTGTAGAGTCTCTCTCCTTCAAGGTACTCCGTTGATATTTTTACATTTGATGCAAAAACAGAGAGAGGGATCAAAGAGAGAAGGAGTATTTTTTTTATTTTCATCAAATTACTCGACTGTTACTTCTAAAAGCATATTTGGGTGTATAGCACACTCAACACTAAAAGACTCTGCTGAATTAACTGTCATTTTTGTTTCTTTACCTGTTGCTTGCATTCCTACATCAAACTCATTTGTTTCTTCATCTGTATATGCATTATGGGCAAAAGGATCAGAATTTTTAAATGTAATAGTATCTCCTTTATGAACAGTTAAAGCACTTGGAACAAATGTTTTTCCTTTTTGATCTACTTCCCAGTTTTTCGCATTTGCACTTACAACTAATGCAAGTGCAACTAATGATGTCGTTACAATTTTTTTCATTTTTTTACCTTTTTTTAATGTTACTGTGGAAACTTCGTTGGAATTTTAAGTTTCATATCTGGACCTTCAAGTGTTTTCAAAAAGGCAACTATTTTACTGATTTCAACATTACTAAGATTTCTATCTACAATGTATGTTGATTTGTTTTTTACATCATTTTTATATCTTCCACCATTACCACAAATTGTTGTAGCTTCTGTTAAAGTTTCGACACTTCCATCATGGAAATAAGGTCCCGATTTTGTAATGTCTCTTAGAGTTGGTGTTTTAAATACTCCGTACCATGCAGCACGTCGTTTTGTTAAGTAACGACCTAACTCTTTTCCCTGTAACTGTCCATCATTTAGCCCTATATTATGGAAACTTCCATCTGTAAAGTTAAAATTATCATGGCAATCTGAGCAGTGTGCTTTGTTTGTAAAAAGTTCAAATCCTGCTACTGCTTTTTTAGAAATTGCTTTTTTCTTACCCATCGCATATTTATCAAATGGTGACATTGTAGAAACCACAGTTCTCTCAAATGAAGCAATTGCTTTTGCTAAGTACTGTTTAGTAATAGTTCCATTACTTTTAGGATATGCTTCTTTAAAAAGTTTTGTATATCCTGCTATCTTGTTAAGTTTTGGGATTAACACTTCTAAAGGCATGTTCATCTCAACATCAGCTTCGATTGGTCCAAGAGCTTGCTTTTCTAAAGTTCTAGCTCGTCCATCCCAAAACTGACGTTTTTGGTACCCTGTATTTAAAACTGTTGGAGAGTTTCTTGGTCCACGCCCTGCACCTACTGCTTTTGCTACTGGATCAAGGTCTGTCCATCCACGTTTAGGGTGGTGACATGTTGCACAGTTTATTTTGCCATTTGCAGATAAACGTGTATCAAAATATAACAACTTACCAAGTTCTATTCTCTCAGGCGTAAGCTTGTTATCTTTTGGTTGTGGAACCTCTACTGGTCTTAACCATTTTTTCATATCTGATGTTGCGTATAGTGCACTTGAAATAAGTAAGGCACTCAATCCTAATTTAACAATCATGTAAACTCCTTTTTTTAGTTTAAACTTTAAATTCTTGTAGACGGACACCAAGGTCATTCGTCAATTGGTGTAAATGAGCACTTGCCTTAGCTACATCCTCTACACTTTGAATATTTTCATTAGAAATTTCACTAATTTGATTAATCTTGCTAATAATATTGTCTGTTTTTTGAGCATTCTCTCTATACCCATTCAAAATATTTTCACTCATTTTTGTCGAATCATTCATAATTTCTACTGTTGCATTAATCTTTTCTCCTACACTATTTGAAATCACGGCAAGTTCTTCAATTTGAGATGAACTTTTATTCATTTCATGAGAGCTATCTATGATTGCCTGCACTATAACATTTATAGTTGCATTGATTTCAGAGAGTGATTTTTGTGTTCTCTCTGCAAGTTTACGTACCTCATCTGCTACTACAGCAAAACCTCGCCCATGCTCCCCTGCTCGAGCAGCTTCTATAGCTGCATTGAGAGCAAGTAAGTTTGTCTGGTCTGCGATGTCAGCTATAACAGTTAAGACATTTTTTACTTCAGCCGCATCACTAGAGAGTTGCGATAAAGAGTCAGAAAGCTGTACTTGAAGTTCTGCACTAGACTGTACTTTTGTCACTAAGCCTAGTATGTCTTCTTTTGTTTCTTTAAGAGTAGCACTTGATTTTTCTAGGTTCTCTTTGCCTTGTTCTGCTTCTATTATTGCTGCTCGTAAATCATCTCGCATTATATTACTTTCTATTACAACATCATTGAGTTCAGTATTTTGTCTTTCTGAACGCGAACCAACATCTTGTGCAGTATCTTCTAATGTTTTAGAGATTGTTAAGTTGTTTGATGAAGTGTCAATAATTCCAGAAAGGACTGTCTGCACTTTATTGATAAAGTTATTTATATGGTGGTTTGCTTCTGAAATTTCATCAGTAGAGTCTTCTTTAAGTCGTTTCGTAAGGTCTCCATCACCTTCAGTTAAGTCTTTGGCCGCTATAATCAAACGTTTTACAGGTGACACTATAGAATTATTTGCAAGCATGAGCATTATTATAATCAGTACACCTAAGGCTATTTGAATAAACAAAGAAAGTGTTCTTATATCTGAAATCTTTTTCTCTAAGATAGGATTATATGCTTTAAGCATTTTTTTCAGTAATTCATCATTTTTAAGAATAACTGTGTTCATTTGACCTAAAAGACCCTGTTGAGAGTTAATTCCTTTCTTTTGAATTGCTTTTGTTAGTGCGACAAAATGATGCTTGTATGCTGTCAAGTCAGCTACAATCTTTTTATTATTTTTTAAATTTCCATTTATATAATATACTAAAGCATTAAATGTTCTTGTGAATTTTTTTACATACTTTTTTTTATGAGTAATTAAAAAACTTTTTTCAAGTTTTCTAAGAGTTAAAACCATACTATATATATCTTGATCTTGCATACGTTTTGCGAAAAGTTCTGCTTTTCTCACAGCAATAAAAAGTTTTTTATTTAGACCCTCTTTTTCTGTATAACCTATCTCTTTTTGAATTGCAACAACTGAGTTAAAGGTATGTTTATATACTGTAAGATTAGATGAAACAGTGTCTACAGTTTTTGTTTCTAATCCAATCTCTGAGAGTGTAACTTTAAAAGCATTTACTTGTTTTACTAAAGAGGTATAAGTTTCTTGAAATTTTATATTATATGCTTCACTTTTATACTCCAAAAAATCAGTATTACTCTTTGTCAAGGCCTTCATTTTAGCATCTATCTTAAAGATAAATGAGTGTGCAGTGTTTAGTTCTTTACTTTTATCGAGCATATAATTAACTATATAAATATTTAAAACTATAGAAACTACTGAAAGTGCCATAATTGCATATAGCTTTTTCTGAATTGTCATCTAAGAACCTTTTTTAAAAATATAACTTTTTGTAATCTCAATAGTATCTCGGAAAAACTTTATCTTTCATTAAATTTTATATTTTAGAGCTTTTTTTGTAAATTCTGTCCCACAAAAGAACAGTGCTACAAATATAGGATTCATTTTCACATCATCATTAGAAACAGTATCAAATACCTTAAAGTTAAAGCCACCTCCATCATTTGGGTTTTGTGGTGTGACTAAAAATTCTATAGGTGCAAGTGTTTTTACCATGTTCAAAATCTTTTTTCTTTTTTGCATATTTTCCTGTTTTAAGATGTTAAAATCAGGATTTTCAGAACTTCTATGTAGTGTTAAAATCTCTTCAACAATATCAACCTTATCTTTAAACACTTTTTTATTCCATCGAATAATAGTATTGTTAGATGCAACTTGACATTCCTTAAGCATCAAAGAGTTTGGTCTTTTTGATTTCATTGCTTCTATCAAAGCAAGGAGAAAATTTTCTCCTCCAATATTTTTTGCTGCTTTTTGCATAAATAGACTTACTAGTAGTTTTGTATCATCGTTTTGTTTATTAAAATTACACATTTATTTTTCATCCTCATAGAGTGTTACTCTATTTTTTCCTCTCTCTTTTGAAAGATACATCATCTTATCAGCATACTGAATCAACTTCTCTATCTCCTCCGCATCTCCTGGATACATTCCAATACCTATACTCGCTCCTACATGTAATACTTCATGGTTTATAACTATATCTTTATTTATATCTTCTATCATTAGTTTTGCTATTTCTACCGCTTTTGAAGCATCCTTTATATCGTTTAATATAACTGTAAATTCATCACCGCCCAGCCTTGATACCGTATCATTTTTTCTTAAACGAGATGTAATTGTATTTGCTATATGAATTAACAATTCATCACCAATCTGATGCCCATAAGTATCGTTAACCGCTTTAAAACCATCTAAATCTAAAAAAAGCAGTGCAATATTATGTTTATATCGTAAGGCTCTGTTGACTTCGTTGTTAAATTCTATCATAAATAATGCTCGATTTGGCAGTTTTGTCAGGTTGTCATACAATGCAAGCTCTTTTAACTTAGATTGTGCACTAATGACATAAAGTCCAAAAATATAAAAGAGTGAAATTATACTCATAAAAAGTGCTAGTACATAGTTGGTTTGTATCTTCAAGTTACTCAAATAATCTGATTCTGTATAAGTCACTATATATGCAATATTTTTATTTCCATTAGAACTACTTAATGGTAAAAAAGAAAGTATAATATTTTGATAATTATAGTTAGAAACAACTGAAAAAGCTTTTTGAGAACGGATTCCGACTCTTACATCTTCTTTTGCTTGAACTGTGTAAAGTTCCTTGTATAAATTTTTGCCGCCTATATGTTTATGTGTACTCTCTTCAATATAATAAGATGTGTCTTCTAAGCTTGTAATATAGTTTTGATTTAACTCTTCTTCTATAATAGTCCCTTTCGCTATTTCTTTGGATACTAAAATATGATTATCATGTACAAATTCATCTGTAACATTACGAAGTAACTCTCGCGTTGAGTATGCTATCTCGACACTGCCTAAATAATAATGTTTCTTATCAAAAAGAGGATATGTAAATCGTTCTCCTAACATAAAACGACATGCTTCAAAACCATGATGAGGCTTATGATCTTTGTTTGTTGCTACTGTTGCTGGTTTATTTCCACTAACATTATCTCCAAAAAGTTGAGGATTATACATTCTTAAAAAACTAATATTATTTGGAAGAACAAAATGTACTTGGGTAATACCCATATGATTTAAACGTTTATAATTTTTCAAAAGAAGTCTATACAAATCTTGACGAGACACACTTTGCAGTGCTCCAGTTTCTTTATTGGCTTGAGATAGAAGTTTGACAAGTTTTTTGTTATTTTGATACATCAAAAAAACATCATCTGCCATTATATTAAGATATTTATAACTACTTTCATATTTAACAAGCAGTAAATCACTCTGAACTTTTAAATAATAGTCTTTTTTGTTTTGACTATAATTTTTGATAAGTAAAACACCAAAAATCATTAAAACAGTAAATGCAAAAGAGAACACCATATACTTAGAACTTTTTGTTTTGAACATCTGTAACCTTTTTTATTGCATTTCAATATTATCACTCGTTTAGACTGTTTTAATTCTTAAAGTGAATGCTTTATCAGTTTTACTTAAGCAAATCATAATCACAAAGCTATTATTATGTCGAAATCAATAGAAGACAATTTTTGTCTTATTTAAAAACCTAAACAAATTAAAGAGGTAAATATGCAAGTATATTTAGATAATAATGCTACTACTATGTGTGACCCACTAGTTGTAGAGGCAATGCAACCATTTTTTAGTGAAATGTATGGTAATCCCAACTCACTTCATAAGTATGGAACGGCTAGCCACCCTGCACTTACTCGTGCAATAGACCAAGTATATAAAGGACTTAATGCTTCTGATGCTGATGACATAGTTTTCACATCTTGTGCAACAGAGTCAAACAACTGGGTTTTACAGTCAATTTTTAACGATCATATCGTTAATGGTGACAAAAACCATATTGTAACTACAGAAGTAGAGCATCCATCAGTTCTTTCAACTTGTAAATGGTTAGAGGAGCAAGGTGTTAAGGTTACTTACCTTCCCGTTAATGAGCAAGGTGTTGTTGAAGCACACACTGTAAAATCTTTCATCACTGAAAAAACTGCACTCGTTAGTGTTATGTGGGCGAGTAATGAAACTGGTATGATTAATCCTATCAAAGAAATCGGTGAGATTTGTAAAGAAAAAGGTGTTCGTTTTCACTCTGATGCTGTTCAAGCTGTAGGAAAAATTCCTGTAGATTTACAAGATATTCATGTTGATTTTGTTGCTTTTTCTGCACATAAGTTTCATGGTCCTAAGGGTATTGGTGGTCTTTACATCAAGGATTCTCAAGCACTAACGCCACTTTTACATGGTGGTGAGCATATGGGAGGTCGTCGTTCTGGTACGCTTAATGTTCCTTACATTGTAGGAATGGGAAAAGCTGTTGAACTTGCCACTTCAAATATGGAAGAGACAATGGCAAGTATCCGTGCGAAACGTGACCATTTAGAAGATGAAATCATAAAACTTAGTGACACTTTTGTTGTAGGTGACAGAGATAATCGTACACCAAATACTATCCTTATTTCTATCAAAGGTGTTGAGGGTGAAGGTATGCTTTGGGACTTAAACAATGGTCAAATCGGAGCATCAACAGGTTCTGCTTGTGCATCTGCTGACCTTGAAGCAAATACTGTTATGCTTGCTATCGGTGCAGATAACGAACTAGCACACACAGGAATAAGACTCAGTCTTTCAAGATTTACTACTGATGAAGAAGTTGAGTACACTATCAACCACTTTAAAGAAGCAGTTGCAAGATTAAGAGCAATTTCAAGTTCGTTTGCAAAACAACAACCTACTAAAGGTGGCGAAGTTCAGGAATGCGAACTTCACTAACAGGTGAGGCTAAAGCCACACATCCATACATAATTTCGGATGTGCTGCTTTAGCTGCACCCTTTGTTCAAGTTTAAAATATGCTAATGAAAGGGAAAAGGTTCCCTTATCTTATGAAATAAAAACAAAAAGGAAATTATATTATGGCAAAAGCAGATATATTAGGCGAATCTCTTTGGGATGCTTACTCAGATAAAGTAACAACTCTTATGAATAATCCGCAACACCAAGGAGAACTTTTCCAAGGTGAGGTAGAAAAACGTGGTAACAAACTTATCGTTGCTGACTTTGGAGCTGAGTCTTGTGGAGATGCAGTACGTCTTTACTGGGAAATTGACCCTAAAGATGACACTATCATCAACTCAAAATTCAAATCTTTTGGATGTGGTACAGCTATAGCATCGAGTGATGTTATGACTGAACTTTGTATCGGTAAAACTGTACAAGAAGCTGTTAAAATTACAAATATTGATGTTGAATTAGCACTCCGTGATGACCCAGAAACACCTGCTGTTCCACCTCAAAAAATGCACTGTTCAGTTATGGCTTATGATGTCATCAAAAAAGCTGCTGGTCTTTACATGGGTGTTGATGCTGAAAGCTTTGAAGAAGAAATCATTGTATGTGAATGTGCTCGCGTTAGCCTTGGTACACTTCAAGAGGTTATCAAACTCAACGACTTAAAAACTGTAGAAGAGATTACAGACTACACAAAAGCTGGTGGTTTTTGTAAATCTTGTATCAAACCAGGTGGTCATGAAGCTCGTGAATGGTATTTAGTAGACATTTTAGCAGACACTCGTAAAGAGATGGATGAAGAAAAAATGAAAGCTGCTGCTGATGCATCTGCTGCTGGCGAAGGCGATTTTGAAGCGATGACTCTTGTACAACAGATTAAAGCTGTTGATGCTGTTATAGATGATAGTGTACGTCAATTTCTTATCATGGATGGTGGTAATATGGAAATCATCGACATCAAGAAGAATGATGGTTATATAGACATCTATATCCGTTACCTTGGTGCATGTGATGGGTGTGCTTCAAGTGCAACAGGAACTCTTTATGCAATCGAATCAACATTGAAAGAAAAACTTTCAGGTAATATCCGCGTTCTTCCAATATAGAGATTTATCTCTATATTGGCTTGGGAATTGAAATATAAAATTTTGCACCATCCTTATCATTTTCTATATACAATTTTCCTCCGAAATGCTCAGTAATTATCTTTTTACTCATATATAAACCTATTCCCGTTCCAACACTTTCATGTTTTGTTGTAAAGTAAGGGTCAAAGATTTTTTCAATAATATCTTCATGAATACCCCCTCCATTATCATGAACTGTCACACAAACATGTTTTTCATTTTTAAATAAACCTACTGTAACAGTTGGAGTAGCAATATTTTTTTCTATTAAGATATCTTTCGCATTATTAAGTATGTTCAAGAGTACCTGCAAAAGTTCACGTTCATACCCAATAAACTCACAAGTACACTCACCTTCTGTAGAAACAATAAAACTAATCTGATGTTTATTGTACTCATCTAGTACAATTTCATATGCAGCATCTATAACATCTTTAATCAAAAAATGAGTCTTCACCTTTTCATCGCTGGATATTTTTCTAAAATCATCTATAGTTTTACTTAAGTGTGCTGTATAAGATTTCACTTTTTTAGATGTCTCCAAAAAAGTTTCTGCTTTTATCTCTGTTAAGTCTTCTAGCTCAATATCAAATTCTAAATTATTCAAAGCATTGTTAATAGCACCTATGGGCTGTCTCCATTGATGGGCAATATTTCCTATCATTTCACCCATAGCTGCTACTCTATTTTGAGATGCAATGATTTTATTTTGTCTTTCCTGTTCTGTAATATCACGATGAAACCCCGTAATCCTTGTTGGTTGATTCTTATCATTAAAAAAGGCATCTCCGACATCTTCTATAAGTAGTCTTTCTCCTCTTTTAGTTACTAAAGGGTAACGAATTCTAAAATGTACATATTCTAAATCATTTGAAAACTCATCTAACATATCATGCATTGCTTGATGATGTTCAAATCTATAATCATTAGGAATAAGTGCAAGATATTTTAAGTATGTAATCTCTTCATCTGCATCAAATCCTAGTCTTTTTTTCCAACCATCACTTAAATAAAATACCTGCTTAAGAACATCAAAATCCCAAAATCCATCCCTAGAAGAGTTAATAACAAATTCAAAGCGTTTGCCTTGTTGTTTTAAAAGTGAAACTTTTTCATCTCTTTCATGCCGAAGGATATCTTTTGCTAAGAGCTCTGCTGTAACATCAAAACGAATTGCTTTATAAGCAATAATTTTGTTATTTTTTCTTATAGGAGAGATAGAAGAGTCCATCCAAAATGCTGTTCCATCTTTTTTTATATTTTTAAAAACACCATGAAAGGATTCCCCTCTTTTTAATGTATCCCATAACTCTTTATAGAAATTTTCTGGTGTATCTGGTGATCTAAATATACTATGTGGTTTACCAAGAAGTTCTTCTTTCGTATACCCACTTATCTCACAAAATTTTGCATTAACATAGGTAATATCTCCATTTAAATCTGACTCAGAAACAACATTATTTCTGTCAAATATATTACTATCCTCTCGAAATTTAGTCTCTACTTCATCAAAAGATTTTTTGAGGTTCATATCATCACGATGGTGTAAAACAACAGCTATAATTAACACAAACTGTAACAGCAGTGAAATTTGATTTTCTGTAAAAAACATTATATTGACAAGCAATACAAAAATAACTATAAAATGGGTTACTTGTATTCTTAAATGTGGATTAAATAAATATGAAAACATTATAATTTAGCTCCTCCATTTTAGAAAAACTCTATTTCGCTATTTTCTACCTCTTTATCTTCCAGGAACCTAATGATTAACTCAATATCATTTGTCAAGGAAGCATTATAAAAACGAGGGTTAGATGCTTCTTTATTCCAAATATTTTCTCTGTATTTTTCCAAAGTCAACTGAAGTGATTCAAAATAGATACCAGTTTGACCAATATCCTCCAAAAATTTCTCTTGATAGGAGAGCATAACCTGAGAAAATTCATAAATAATAGCTGATATGTCATAAAATTCTGTATAGGTATTGAGAACAGAAGAGTATTTTTTGTACACATTAGACAGTCTATATAAATACACTTCATTGAGAATTTCTCCTTGAAACATCATAGCAATAAAATTTTCTAACTCTTCGGAGAGTTCTTTGAGTTCATCTTTATCATCAATAAGGAGTGTGTCATAATAATTTTCTTCATTTTTCTTCTTTACTAGCTTTTCTTTTTTAACAATATTTTTATTGGTTTGATACGCAAGTTGATTTACCTTTTGTTCAAGAATTTTATTTTTTCTTTCCATCGTGTCAAGTTCATTTTTCAACTGTTCTTCATATTGAACTAACATTTGACGATCATTTAAAATTTTACAAACCTTGTATAAAGAGTTTATCAAATACTGTTTATCAATTGGTTTATTTAAAAACTGGTCTATTCCCATGTTTATTAAAGTAGTAAGTAATCTTGGCTCATTATGTGCCGATGCCACTACTATCATCGGCTGATATTTTGAATAATCATGCATGCTTCTTATCAGTTCTATTCCATTCATAATCGGCATATTTATATCTGTTAGCACAATATCAATGTCATATTTTTTAAAGAGTTCAAATGCTTCTTGTCCATTACTAGCAACATGTACAGTTCCAAATAATTTTGACAGAGTCTCATGAAGGTTCTCTCGTAACATTTTCTCGTCTTCCGCATACACAATACTTAAGCCTGAACTTAATTCTCTTAACTCTTTTGCACCTATCATAAATAGCTCCTTAGGACAATCTTACATAATTATAACTATATCTAATCTTAAATCAGATACAATACTTACATGTATACTCAACTTTATGCAAAAATCACAGATGCTCTTGTAAATGATGGTTATATCATTCTTCAAAAGGCATTGGAAAATTCCTTAGCACTTTCACTGCTGAATAATGCTCAAAAACATACCTATAAAAAAGCTGCTATAGCTAGAACCCTACACATGCATATTGATTTAAACAAGAGAAGAGATAAAACAAAATGGATTGATAAAGACAATTCAGTACAAAGTCAATATCTTCAATTCATGCAAGGACTTCAAGATTATCTTAACCGTACTCTCTATCTTGGACTCTCATATTATGAATCACACTTCGCGTTATATGAAAATGGAGACTTTTACGAGAAACATCTTGATAGCTTTAAAGCATCTAAAAATAGGGTAGTGACAACAGTTTACTATCTTAATGACAAGTGGGATGAAGATGATGGTGGAGAGCTAGTCATCTATAACAAACATAACAAACAAATACAAACTGTTAGTCCTAACTTGAACACTTTAGTTGTTTTTTTAAGTGAAGAGTTTCCTCATGAAGTTTTAGTTTCTAGTAAAAATAGATATTCTATTGCGGGATGGTTTAGAGTAGATAAATAAAAGAGAGAAAATTTAAACCCCTAAAAAGGGAGTTTAAATTATTTTGCTAATGCTGCTTTAGAAGCGTCTGCAACTGCAGTAAATGC
>Ga0256826_1001835_pt1 | contig 13146 bp, 11 predicted proteins | sample CV79metaG_FD_185975 | JGI IMG/M metagenome (GOLD analysis project Ga0256826, IMG submission 185975) | Hydrothermal vent microbial communities from East Pacific Rise, Pacific Ocean - CV79 | ecosystem: Environmental > Aquatic > Marine > Hydrothermal vents | place: Pacific Ocean: East Pacific Rise...
AGCATAGTTGGGTAGCTACGTTCGGATGAGATAACCGCTGAAGGCATCTAAGCGGGAAGCCAACTCCAAGATTAATCATCCCTGAAGATCCCACGAAGACTACGTGGTTGATAGGCTGGGTGTGTAATCGATGTAAGTCGTTTAGCTGACCAGTACTAATAGATCGTTTGTTTTTTACTTTATCTTTCAATGACACTACCTTATTAAGTGTAAACCACTCAATAAGTAATTGATTTGAAGTTTATTTAAAAGCATATAACTCCTAATTAGCAATTAAACCATTACGATAGACTCTTAACAATGTTATGTTAATAACAACTCAATATATTGATTCCCATTAATTTAATGGATATACAATCATTATATATAATAAGATGAACTCAAAGCTTCCATAGCTAAGAAAGTTAAACACATTTAATTAAAAAAATGTCTTTACCTTTCTTAGAGGTGGGCCTAGAGGGAGGGTTATACCTGGCTCCATTCCGAACCCAGAAGTCAAGCCTCCCATCGCCGATAATACTTATCCTGTCTGGATTGGGAATGTAGGTCGCTGCCTCTTTGATTTTTATCTTCTTTACTCTTATTCCCCTACTTTTTTATTTTACTTCTCTTACTTTTATTTCAATATATTTATATTACTTATTTTTATTTAAACTTTTTCTTCTCCATCCTTCTACGAGACTATAACAATATAATTTACTACTTAATTAGTACTATTTAGATAAAATACGAAATAATTAATAAGAATGGATTTATCTATGGATGCATATGAATATAGTGAATTATTAAAAAAACTTAGCATTAAAATGGAAAACATAAAAAATATAGTTAAGCCAGATGGTATTGTTCGTCGTTTAGATGAGATTAATGAAGTACAACAAGATGTAGATTTTTGGAATGATGCAAAAAAAGCTTCTGTTATTTCACAAGAGAAGACAAAACTTGAAAGAATATTAGAAAAGTACAATCAAGCTGGTGACTCAGTTGTTGATGCTAATGATTATTTTGAAATGGCAAAATCTGAGTCTGATGATGAGACTTTGGAGATGTTATATATTGAGGCAGAGAGTTTAAATGAAAATATAAATGCATTGGAAGTACAAATGATGCTGAGTGGTGAGAATGATGAAAATAATGCTATTATCTCTATCCATCCTGGTGCTGGGGGTACAGAGTCTCAGGATTGGGCTAATATGCTTTATAGAATGTATTTACGTTGGGCTGAACGTAAAGGCTTTAAAGTTGAAGGACTTGATTATCAAGCAGGTGATGAAGCAGGAATAAAAGATGTAAGTTTTATCATTAAAGGTGAGAATGCGTATGGTTATTTAAAAGTAGAAAATGGTATTCATAGATTAGTCCGTATCTCACCTTTTGACTCTAATGCAAAACGTCACACATCATTTTCTTCTGTGATGGTTTCTCCTGAAATTGATGATGATGTAGATATTGTAATTGAAGATAAGGATATACGTATTGATACTTATAGGGCTTCAGGTGCAGGAGGTCAGCATGTTAACAAGACAGAGAGTGCCATTCGTATTACACATATTGAGACCAATATAGTGGTTCAGTGTCAAAATGGAAGAAGTCAGCATAAAAATAAAGCAACGGCTATGAAAATGCTTAAGTCTCGTCTTTATGAATATGAAATGGAGAAGAAGCAAGCTGAACTAGATGGAATAGAAAAAAGTGATATTGGATGGGGACATCAAATACGTTCTTATGTTATGGCACCCTATCAACAAGTTAAAGATACACGTTCAAATATTCCTTATTCTAATGTAGACGCTATTTTAGATGGTGATATAGATAAATTAATTGAAGGTGTTTTAATTTCTCAATCTATATAAATTAAAATTTATTTTCTATTCACAAGAGTTAATATTTACTTATAAAATGTTAAGTTACTTATTAATATAATAATTGAAACTCTTTGAAAAAACTTCATTTTTCTAAAAATTTATTAAATATATGTTATTCTATATGTATATTTGAATATGTTATTACTAGGAGCTCTATGCGTTATCTAATTATTTTTCTTTTTTCTTCTTTCTCTTTATTTGGGTTTGACTATCATCTAAAGCCTTATAAAATTTCAGATGGAATTCATTGTTTTTTTGGTTTACCTTCTCAAGTAAATTATATTAATGGTGGTAATATGATTAATTCATGTTATATTGAAACAAATGAGGGTTATGTGGTTATTGATAGTGGTCCAACCTATAATTATGCGCAGGATGCATATACTATTATGGAAAAATTAAAAAAGCTACCTGTTAAGTTTGTAATTAATACTTCTAGTGATGAAGTACATATTCTTGGTAATGAGTTCTATAAAGAACAGGGTGCAATTTTGTTGGGACCTGCTAGTTATGAAAAACATATAAAAAACTCTCAACCTCTTCTGTTAAAAAAGTTTTTAACAGAAGATGCAATTTTTAATACAAGAATTATACCACTTAATAAATATTTAAAAAAAGATACAAGTTTATTATTGGGAAATTTAAATATTGAAATTAAAATGATAGAGAATGATGATGAGCATCTGTATGTTTATTTAAAAGAGAAAAAGATTATTTTTGTAGGGGATATGATTTTTAACAATAGGATTGTTCCTATAAAAAATAATCGTTCTCTTTTGGTTTGGGAGCAAGCATTAAAAAAAATAGCTATATTAGATTGGATTAATATTGTTAGTTCTCATGGGTATATGACTCGACGTAGTGCATTAGATAGAACAAAGCAGTATTTGAAACTTTTAAAACGTGAAATTTTAAAGTATTTAGATGCTGATAATTTGTGTGAAGATATTGTTTCAAAAGTAAAACTTCCCTCTTTTCAAGAAGAAAAATTATATGATTTTTGGCACAAAAAAAATGTTGCCATAGTATGTGATGAACTTTTGAGTAATTCAACAGATAAAGCGAGTACGAATAGTAATAAGTCCCTCACTGAACAAATAAGTGAAGAGATGAAAAATATTGAAGTACTAACAACACAAGTTTCTAAAGCTCCATTTTCAACAAAAATAAAGCCAAAAGAGACGAAAATAATGATAGTTGAGTCGAAGTCAAAAAGTGTGAAAAAGATAAAAGGTATTAAATATGTTACTTTTTCACAAGCAATGCAAAGAGCAAAGTTAAAAAAGAAAATAGTTTTAATAAAGGTACGTGCTACTAGTTGTAAGTATTGTGATCAACTTGATAATTTAATGAGAAAAAATAGTAAAGTTAAAAATATTATTAATAAATATTTTGAAATAGTTAAAATCAATGTTGATAATCAAGACTTACCTTTGGGGTTAACTGTCAGTAGTACACCAACATTAATATTTATACAGCCAACAAATAAAAAAATATTAATGAAGTTAGCAGGGATTAGGGCATTAGGGGAGTTGTTAGATGTTTTAAAAGAAGCTGTAGAAGATGGGCATAACGGTGGATATTTACAACCTTAATTTTAAAATGGAGATAAAATGAATAAGCTTTTAATACGAATTTTTTTTAGTTTATATGTTATGGTTCAAATGGTGACGGCAAATGAAAGTATTTATATTGATGCTAATGTGGCTATTAAAATGATAGAAAAAAATAATATACAATTTATTATTTCAGAAAAAAGTTTGAATAAAATCAAAGGAAGTAAATCAGTAGAGTTACCATTGCTCTTTTCAGGTGACATTTTAGGTAAATTGATTTGCTCACCATTATATAGTTGTCCTAAAACTTTAGAAAAATACTTTTCTTCTCTTGGCATTAATAATAATCAGCCATTGATATTATATGATAATAACTATGGAGTTTATGCTTCAACACTTTATACTATATTTGAAAGTATTGGACATAAGAATATTACTATTTTAGATGGTGGTATAGAAGCTATTTCTAAAATTGATCCTAATCAAAACTCTTATAGTAAATATAAATTAGAATTAGATAACTTAATATTAGCTCAAAGGGATGATAAGAGTGAACGTACTACTAAACCCTATGAGTCTAAAGTAAATGAATTAAAGAAAAAATTAGAAGTGTTAAAATCTCATCTGTTAATAGAAAAAAATATTATAAATAGTAAAAAAAATATTGAAACAAGCTATATTGTATCTGATATTAATTTTGATCATTTACTTTCAAAAAATGATTTAAAAGAGGCTGTAAAAGAGAAGCGGCTTTATGGAGAAGAATCAAATGTAACTATTATAGATACCTGTCCCATGGTAGATATAGTAGGAAGTGATAATGGTAATTATATGATGGGAGTAAAACCTATATCGTGGAAGAGTGTATTAGATAAGGAAAATCATCGCTTAAAATCGAAAGAGAAACTTGAACTACTATTTAAAAATAATAAATTAGATAAAAATCATAATAACTATCTTTATTGTATGTCAGCCAGTCCTAAAGCACTTTTTATGATGACGGTTATGCGTGAATTAGGGTATAGTAAAGTAAAGGCATTTACAGGGGATTGGAATCATTGGGAAGGAGATGTTGATGAATAGGGATAATATAGGTGAAGTTTTAGAACTTTTTATTTCGAAAGAAGGAGATTCTAAACGTATATCTAAATCAGTTGTTGAGTTAGATAAAGAAGGAATCGTAGAGGATAAATTTTATGCTAAAGATAGTGAGCGTTCAGTTCTTCTTACAAGTATTGAAAGTTATGGTTTAGCTGTACGTAATAATATTCATATGCCTTATGGTAGCTTAGGAGAAAATATTTTAATCGATTATAACCCTTATACTTTAACCATCGGTACTCGTTTACAAATTGGTGAAGTTATTTTAGAAATAACACAAAACTGTACGATATGTAATCATCTTTCTTCAATTGATAAAAAATTACCAAAACTTTTAAAAGATGACAGAGGAATTTTTGTAAAAGTTGTAGAAATTGGTTTCATTGAAAAAGGTGACAAAATTTATTTGTTATAATGTTTTCATTAAGAATAAAGAGGAAATATGAAAAAATTTAAAGAGATAAAAGCAGATGATAATATTAAAAAAGTTGTAAAAATGGCTTTTAATACAGATTTAAATATATCTGGTGCTTGGGGCTATAGTAAAGAATTATCAACTGTTATAGAGGCAGGAAACGATGCTTCTGTAACACAAATTGAATTTACCTTAGCAACCATGCGTGCTTATTTAGAGATGAATATGACAATAGAAGAAAATGAACGATATGGAGCCATTAATTTAAATGAGTTGTCTCGTGAGATCATAGATGGATTTGATAAAGTAAAGTATGAAATCTCAGCGATTAAAGAGTTAGAATATAAAACTTTTATTGATGAGTATAAAGAAAAATTTGAAGCAGCTGACTTTGATATGGCTGATCATTTTAACAGACGTAAAAAAGCAACATTAAAAAGAGAAGTAATACATTGGTTTAAAGTAATGAAATAATAAGAGGAGAAATAATTGCTCCAAATATGGAGCAATTAAAAGGAGGACTAAATAATCAAAAGATTATTTAAGACCTTTAACTTTTTTAGACTCAGTAACTGTTTTACCAGAAAGATCCGTCCATGACATTTCTAACTTGTCACCTTTTTTGATACCCTCAGCCTTAGCTTCAAATTTGAAGATAGGGTTTTTAGATAAAAATTGACTTGTAGAAGCTTCGTATACTACAGTATCACCAACTTTACCTGTAATGTGTGTGATGAAGTTTGCATCTACACCTTTTTTCTTAGCTGCATCATATGGAAGCATAATATGTGTTGCTTGTACTTTACACTTAAGTGTGTCACCTTTAACTTTTGCTTTGATTTTCATGTTACCCATGTTTATTCCTTTCTATTTCTGTTTAATTTTTAAAGTTTGCGTAGTTCTATGTAAAAAGGGATTAACCTTCACATCCACCAAGTGCAACTTGTAGTTTTTGTGAAGTTTTATAGAATTTACCATCTTTACCTTCACCAATCACAGTAATCTCTCCATTACCCTTCATTTTAATCTTAGTCATATAGTTTACGATTCCTGTTGCAGGAATTGTAAATACAACTACAGCTGACTCAGGGTTAGCATCTTGAAAGATTGCTACTGATTTTAACTCTAGTCCACTTTTAATAGAAACTGGAATTGCTCCACCATTCGATGCAATTTTAGGGGCTTTAACAGTGATGTCACCTTCTACAGTTTTAATATCACCGTAAAGTGCTTTAATAGCATCTGCTACATTGTGTGCAGTAAATGCATCTGGTTTTTCTTTTCTGAAATCAACAGCACTTAAACTAGCAGGAACTAGTGCAACAGCAGCTAGACCTAAACCTAAAAATTTTCTTCTTTCCATAATTGAAATCCTTTCCATTTGGTTAATTAAGATATGACACCATTTTAAGTAAAAATAGTGTCAAAAATGTTGTAAAAATTGATTTTTTATAATCAATTTATTTGATTTAAATTGTAACTATTAATCAATACAGGAGGAGTATAAAACGCCTTCGTGTATTAATTGTGTAAATTAAGTCTATAAAAACTTATTTACCTTCTTCTAGCATATAGTCTACAACTTGCTTAACTTGTTCATCACTTAGACCCATAGCACCACCTTTTGGTGGCATACCATTCTTACCATTAATTGCATTGTGATAGATTGCATCAAGATCTTGTTCTGCTACTTTTGCCCATGCTGCTTTGTTTCCAACTTCAGGAGCGCCCATTGCATCACTAGAGTGACATAATGCACATTTTTTCTCATAGGTTGCTTTACCAGGATGAGCAGGTTTTGCATCAGCTTTTGGTGCTGGTAGAGATTTTTCTGAACTTAATGGTGGAGAAAAGTTTTCAATTGCTGTACCAACTTTTAGAACTTTAGGCTCACCATCAAAACAGTTAGTCATACATCTTGTACCATTCCCGTAGTTAGAGAAGTCATTAAAGAAAGCACGTGTATCATCTGGTCCTGTTGGTCCATCAATATTTGGAATGAAACCATCTTTGTTTGGCATTTTGATTTTTAGGAATTTTTCTCTGTCAAGTACATACTCATCTTCAACCAATTCACCATCAATTTCTATTTCGTTAATCATTAAAATGTATGCTGTAATCGCATAAACTTCATCATCAGTTAAAGATAAAGGTGCTGGATGAGGCATACCTGTTTTAATGTACCACCATAGTGTACTTGCTTCAGGCCAGTATGAACCAAAAGTACGTTTTGGACCTTCATCATTTCCATTACCACGTTGGTTTACCATGGTTTTTTGCATTTCATAAGCATTTCCTGCTGTAAGTTTAGGGTAAGAACCTGACCCTGCACCAAAGTCTCCATGACAAGATACACATTTTTCTTCGTAAAGTTCATCACCATCTTCTGCTGATCCAGAACCTTCAGGAAGACCTGTACCATCAGGCATTACATCTATGTCCCATGCTTTTTGCTCATTAGCCGTAGCTGTTTTACCAAATTGCACATGTGCAGTATGTGCAGATTCATTTACTGCATACGCACCTGATTGTCCATTAGTGATAGGATATGTAACTCCACCATCAATAACTTTTTTACCATTTGCATAAGTATGTGAAGCATTACCTGTTGAAGCAGTTGCTGCTTCTGTAGATTTGGCTGCTGTAACTTTTGTTTCTGTTTTAGCAGGAGCTTCTTTTTCTACAGTTTTGTCACTTTCACTAGACGCATTACATGCTGTTCCTAAAAGAACAACAGATGCAACGATCGCAGATGAAATAATTTTTTTATGATAAGATTTGAACATTTGTTACCTCCCCATTTGCTGCTACTGACCATGTGTGAACACCATTTCTATGGTAAACACCTTCTACACCGACAGCATCTCTCTCTTGTTGAACTGTTGGTTGAATATGACCTGCATCATCCCTTGCACGTGTTGAAAGGAATAGAGGTTTACCATCATATTTATGCATAAAAGAGAATCTTGTCCATGACTTTTCAAGAATTAATCCTTTAAGAGGTGCAACTTCCCAGTTTTTACCACCATCTAAAGAGATGTCAACACCAGAAATAGTTCCCATTCCTGACCAAGCTAAACCTTCAATTTCAACCATATCACCTGATTTAAGATCTTTCCATGGTTTTTCTGGACAAGGAGAAGTAATAACAGAGTTAACTTCATTTGCATAGAAATGTTGAATTGCTTTACCATCTTTTTTGGTAAGTGCTGTGTACTTTGCAGTCTCTTCTTTACAGTAGAATGGCTCTTTAGCAAATTCTAGTCTTGCCAACCATTTAACACAGAGGTTACCTTCCCAACCTGGAACAAGTAATCTAATTGGATAACCTTGCTCAGGACGTAAAGCTTCACCATTTTGACCCCATACAATCATTGCGTCATCAAGAACTTTATCTACAGGTACGGTTCTACCCATATGAGAAGAGTCTCCCCCTTCTGCTAACATCCATAAAGCTTCTTTTTTTAGACCAAGTTCTTTTAAAATATCTTTAATGTAAACACCAGTCCACTCTGCACTTGACATAAAGCCTTTTGCAAATTGAATAGAGTTAAACTGAGGAGCTCGCCACTCTGGACCACCATTCGCTGGACACTCAATAAAGTGAATTCTGGTTACATTTGGATATTTTTTAAGCTCATCCATTGTTAAAACGATTGGCTTATCAACAAGACCATGAATCATTAGTCTATGTTGGTTAGGATCAATATCAGGTGTACCACCATGATGACGGTTAAAGAAAAGACCATTTGGTGTAATAATTCCACAAGAGTCTTGAATCGGTGTAACAGCAATAGACGCTTGGAAGTTACCCGATGAAAGAATTGGAGTTGTTCTTCTTATTACATTGTGTTCATAAGGAGAAGGTAAGCCATATCTATTGAAATTAACATCTTTACCCAGTTCTAGGGCCCATGGTTTTTCTTCGATGATGTTTTCATCATCTTCTTTACTCTCTCTAAAAGCAGCTTCAGCTGTAACAGGCGCCAATACAGACGTAGCAACAACAGCAGAAGCTGAATAGGTAGCAGCTTTTCTGAAAAAATTTCTTCTACTCATAAGCGCTTCATTTGATTCTGTAGTAGTAGAATCTAATGATACTTCTGAGTTTTTAGTAATTTTAGTCATTTGTCCTCCTTTAAGATTTTGGTATTTTAAAAAAAATACTCGGAACGCTTAGATTATATGGCAAGATATTTTAAATGTCAAGTAATTTTATTTATATTGTGTGTCAATAATTATAATAAATAAATCTTATTATCAATATTTATTACATAATTGATTTTAAAATATAAATAAAAGTTATATTTATCTCAATCGAAGCCCCATATTGCATAAAATATAATCAGTAATTATCTAAATATGATTAATTAAGCAACTCTTATGTAACTGAGGCGAAATTTTACTTCTTGTGTACAAATGAAACATGATAGCTTTTATTCTTGTGTTAAACTGTGATTTTGTGTCTTAGAAATAGAGAATAAAAAAGCTTTATACTCACTTAAAGAATGCTACATTCGGTATTTCAGAGATATTCATTTATTTTAAATCACTATTATTTAAACATTTATTAATTTTATTTTGATTACCATAGTTTATGACCGTTATAAATCTAGTTTATAATTGTGATTTAAATGGATACATTAAATTAAATAAAATTACTTTTTCTTATGTTTAAGTTTTTTTATAACTTCAAAGGATAATTATGAAATTTACAAAACTTTCGACAATGGCAGCAGCTTTAATTTTAGCTGTTTCTGGACTTCAAGCTGAGGTAACAGCAAATTTTGGTGGACTAAAAGGGAATGCTGATGCTCAATCAAAAGCATTTATTAAAAAATTGGATACTATTGGTTTTCAATCAGCAGGAAATGATAATATTCAAGTGCATTATTTTAATCGATACAAAGAAAAAAATCTTGATCTTTTAAGTTTTTTTACTGTAACTAACCTAGAAAAAATTAGACCTCTTTTGATTAAAAATCCAGATTTTGGTGCTTATGCTCCATTTAATATGTTGTTTTACAAGAAATTGGATAAAGATGAAAAGACAACTTGGTTTGGGCATCTTGATTCAGAGTTGATGTTAAATATTATTGGTGAAAAAGATGAAGCTACAAGAAAAGATTTTAAAGCGATGGTTGGTTCACTTGATGAGTTAGTAAAAAAAGAGTTGAAGCCAACCGAGTCTAAAACTTTAGAGTACAGTAACAAACTTCCAGTAAAACCATTGACTAAATTGGTTATGAAGTTACCAACAGATATTGAAGAGATGGCTGACTGGGTAGAAGAGTTTGTTGAAAAGCATGATGGTGCATTTGTAAAGCATGAGTTTATTATTGCAGGGTTCCTCGATTTTAAATTTGAATATGAAGATGCAGAGGTAAAATTTGATGAGTATGATGCTTATTGGGTCTCTTCATTATGTCACTTTAAATTCTCTAACTCAGTATTTAACCATGGTGAACCACAAGCTGGTCTGTTTGCACCATGTTCAGTTTATTTCTATGTTCCTAAAGGGTCAAATGAATTACACGTTGGATATGCTTCAGTTGAAAACTGGTTAGCAACAACTGGTATTAAAAATGAGAAGATGAGAAAAGATATGTTAGCAATTGATGCAGAAGTTGTTGAAACATTTAAAGAGTTAGGTTTTAAGTTAGAAAAATAGTAACAATTTTAAGTAGTGGTTTAACCCACTACTTCTTTTTATGAGTCAGAAGAGTTATCTTCCTCCTCTGTATCACTAGTCCCATCATCGCTAGTAATACGTCTATCCATAATTTCCTCATATTTTTCATGTTCATTAATTTTTTGTAATCGCTGTCTTTCTGTTAGACGTAATTTCTCTTTTAATGCTTTCATCGCAGGTTTTCTATTTGGTGCAGCTTTTTTACAGCTAAATTCAACATCATCTCTTTCATCATAATAGATAATACGAATACACTCTTTTGCTCCGTCATATTCTACATTTCTCATTTGAGAGTAATAGTGTTCATTGCATTCCCCTGCAGAACCAGCTTTTTCTGCACATTTTTTAGGTATGCCTTCTCTTGCTGGGTTGAGTAGGTTAAAAGTTGCAGCTCCCTTACAAATACTAAAGTACTCACGAGACAAAATTAGAAATTCTATTTTTTTTGTTGCAATAATCTTTTGGTTTTTTGCATTCTTTTCAAAGGGTGGGAAAGGGATTTTTGTAATACCTGTTGGGAAAGAAAAAACTTTAGGGGCAGTATCAAAAGCTTCATCATCATCTGAAAAACTTTGAATATTATCACCTTCAAAGCTAATTTCTTTCTTAATAGCCGTGTCAACTTGTGCTTCAAAAGCTTTTAAACGTTCTGCTGCTTTTGCTGGGAAAGCGTAGTAACTTTTGTATGAAAAGTAAAGAAATAATACCGTTACAAGTAGAAAGATAAAACTTATAACTAAGTTAATGATACTAAAGAGACCAGTTGTTTTGTATGCCAGTGCTAAGCCAAGCAATACAAAAAATATAAGAAAGAGTAAAATCCAAGCAAAACGTGTACTATCTGACCAAAAATAGTCAGTATAAAGGCGTTTCCTATGATTGGACAATGTCTTTTTACAGGCTGAATTATTACTAAGTTCAGTCTTTTTTTTAGTGAATTTTGCTTTAAGTGCAAAAAGATAGATTGATAAAACTCCCACAACAACGACAGCAGTTAGAAGTATAATTACATCTAATAAAGTAAGATTAGCCATTACATTTTTCCATTTTTTACTAACAGTATACCAAAAAACCAATTAGCAGAGGAAATGATTTCTCTTTATCAAGATTTTTTGTTACAATGCAAGAAAATTATCTATTGGTGCATTGTATATATGAAAAATTTAATTATTGTGGAATCCCCTGCAAAAGCTCGAACCATTTCGGCTTTTCTTGGAAAAAATTATAAAGTGGTTGCTTCAAAAGGGCATATTCGAGACTTACCTAAAAGCTCATTTGGAATTACTGTAGAAGAAGATGGTACATTTGTACCTAAATACTCTATTCCTAGAGAAGTTAACCCAACGGTAAAAGAGTTGAAAAAACTTGCAAAAGAGGCTGAAACCATTTATATCGCGACCGATGAGGATCGTGAGGGAGAAGCAATTGGTTACCACATTGCTATGGCAATTAAAAAAGACCCTGAGAGCTTACCTCGTATTGTTTTTCATGAGATTACAAAAACAGCGATTCAGCATGCGTTAGATAATCCTCGAAAACTAGACATGGACTCTGTCAATGCACAACAAGCAAGAAGACTTCTTGACCGTATTGTTGGGTATAAACTTTCACCACTTTTGGCATCTAAAATTCAAAAAGGTTTGAGTGCAGGACGTGTACAGAGTTCTTCTCTTAAAATTGTTATTGACCGTGAACGTGAGATTAAAGCTTTTAAACCAGAAGAGTATTGGACGATAGAGGGACTTTTTGAAAAGAACATAGAGTCTAGCATCTACGCTTTCAATGGTACAAAAATGGACAAAATGACCATTAAAAATGAAGCAATGGCGACAGAGATTGTTCAGTCTGCTACCAAAGAAAACTTTGTGGTCGAGTCACTTGAAAAGAAAGAACGTAAAAGTAAAACGCCTCCACCATTTATGACTTCTACTTTACAACAGGCTGCTTCAACACAACTTGGTTTTTCTCCAAAAAAGACCATGATGGTGGCACAAAAGCTTTATGAAGGGGTAAAGACTGACAAAGGAAACATGGGGGTTATTACCTACATGAGAACCGACAGTATGAACCTTGCAAAAGAAGCTGTTGAGTCGGCTAGAGAATATATTGGTACAAATTTTGGAGCAGACTATCTGCCTGCCAAAGCGAAAAACTATGTAACTTCGTCAAAAGGGGCTCAAGAAGCTCACGAAGCTATTCGACCAACGATAGTTGACTTTACACCACTTGTAGCAAAAGACTATCTGGGTGCAGATGAGTTTAAACTTTACCGTCTTATCTACAACCGTTTCTTGGCTTGTCAAATGACAGAAGCCAGACTTGAGTCTCAAACACTTCTTTTCAAAGGTGAAAACTCTACATTTAAAGCATCTGGTAGAAAACTTCTTTTTGATGGTTTCTATAGAGTTACAGGTTATAGTGAAAAAGATAAGCTTTTACCAGAACTTAAAAAAGGTCAAAAAGTTATTTTAGATGATATTAAACCAGAACAGCATTTTACTGAACCACCTGCACGCT
>Ga0256826_1001836_pt1 | contig 13146 bp, 13 predicted proteins | sample CV79metaG_FD_185975 | JGI IMG/M metagenome (GOLD analysis project Ga0256826, IMG submission 185975) | Hydrothermal vent microbial communities from East Pacific Rise, Pacific Ocean - CV79 | ecosystem: Environmental > Aquatic > Marine > Hydrothermal vents | place: Pacific Ocean: East Pacific Rise...
AAGAAAGTGCGAGATGAGTAGACTCTTTTGTCGCATGGACTGTTATTTTTTTATGAAAAAAAGGTTCACTCTCTTCTCTTTCTTTAAAAGCATCTATAGAGTTTTTTAAAATATTTATAATACACTGTATAAGTTCATTTTGGTAAGAGTGTATTACTATATCTTTATCAATATTTTCTACATAATCTATCTCTAACATTTTCATCTCATCTATTAAAAAGGTTGTTGCTTTATCAACAGCTTTTGTAACATGAACTTCTTGAAGAATCTTATTTGGTTTAAAGTAGTCTCTAAAGTCATCAATAGTGTTAGAGAGATACTCTACTGTTTTTTCTATTTTTGCAAATGAGAGAGAGATTATAGAGTTATCTAAAATATTAAGCTCTTGTTTTATTCTTAGTGTAGCCATAATAGTGTTTATAACAGATAGAGGCTGTCTCCATTGATGTGCTATCATACTTATCATTTCACCCATAGCAGCACTTCTTGAGGTAACTAAAAGTTTCTCTTGTTGCTGAATAACTTTTTTAGAACTTGTAATGTTTTGGATAAAAAGTATATAACCTATATGTTTTTCATAGACATCATACTCATGAACTAAACTTTTTTCAAATATGAGTCTCTTTTTACTTAGTGTCTCTGTTTTAAGCTCAAAAGTAAATATCTTTTCCTCTGCCATCTTCTGCAAAATTTCATTTTTCAAGGCCTCTTTTATCTCTAAAAAAGGGTGTCCAAAGATTGGCTTACCAATAAAAAGCTCTTTTTCGCACTCTAGTATATCGACATAGGCTTGAGAGACATTTGTTATTATATGCTTATTATCAAACTTAAGAAGAAGTACTTTTTCATCAATAGTTTCTCTCTCTTTGACCAGCTCTTTATTAAGCTCTTTTACTTTTAAAATACTTTTTTCAAGTTGTGAGTTAATATGTATCATGTTTGTTTGGTCTGTTATGATAAGCGAGACTAAACCCCTCTCGTTGTCAAAGGGAATAATACTAACGTCTTGTCTCATGTGAGTGTAGTTCGATATTTTAATTTGGTTGATTTTTATCGGGATAAGATACTTAGAAGTTGCTGCTGTATAAAAGGTTGGCGTTCCGAGTCTTAGCGCTGTTTTTATTTTTCTTTTTAAAGTTTTAGCATTTATTTTTTCAAATAGTTCATCTAAATAGTTCTCTAACACATCCTCTTGTTTTAAGCCCGTGTGTATCTCTAACCAGCGGTTAAAGTAAAGTATTTGTAAATTAGTGTCGAGTATAATTATGCCATTATCAATATTTGATAAGACATTCTTATCTACATTAAGGCTTCTAGTATTATGTTGAGTTGTTTTTTGATCCATTGCATTGATCCATCTTTTGTTAAGATATATATCTCACCATTTATTTTTTGGTCTTGAAAATTGAGGTCTGTTTCTATAACTATAACTTGTGAGTAGTGTTTGAATGTGTCTACATTATGTATTTCATTAAGTGGAAGTTTTGTTATGTTTGGTAAACCAAAAGTCACCTCTGTTTCCATCTCTTGAGCTAACCTTGTTGTTAGAGAAGATGTTAGCACATTAGTAAGTTCTAAAATAGCATCATCTAAATCTTCTTGCTCATCAAGTTCTAAATGAATGGAGAGATTATTTGCACTCTCTTCATTTATAAAAAAAGCTGTCTCCCCACTAAAGTCCCCACTGAACGCTTGAGATGAAAAGAAATAACTCGTCTCTTTTTTAGCTTGAAGGTGAGCTATAAGTTCACTAGTCTTCATAATGGTTATTTTAGGAATACTAAGTGTTGCAAAAGCATCAAGCATATCTGCTACAACCGCGGTGGCGTTTCCATAAGCAACATTCATCAGCTCTTGAAGAACATCTCTCTCATCTTCAGTTAGTGCAAAATCATCCATTATAGTGTCTCTAAAATTTCTTTCATTTTTTCTGGATTTATCGGTTTTTGTATATGCATTTTTGCACCCAACTGAAAAACTTTTGTCTTAGCTTGTTCTTGTATGTCTGCTGAGACAACAACAACTTTTGTATCTGGCTGAGCTTCTAGTATAAGTGGTAGTGCTTCATAACCATCCATTACAGGCATAGTTAAGTCTAAAAAAATGATTTCTGGTTTTTCTGCTTTTACTATTTGAACTGCCTCTTCACCATTTATCGCTTGAAAAATTTCACTCTCACCAACATGGGCTTTGAGTGATTTAATAAGACTAAGTCTTGCTAACTTTGAATCATCTGTTACTAAATACTTCATCTGTACTCCTAAAAAGTTCCTTCTAGATATTTTACACTAGAAGATATAATATAACAAGGTGAATTTTTAAATGATGCTAAGTTATTATAACTTCCAACACAAAAACCAAACACACCATTTTCATTTACCATACTAACACCTGTACTAAGGTCAACAAACGCTAGTTTACTCTCATCGAGTAGTTGAGCATCACTAACACCACTAAACTCTAACTCTAGTGTTATCCAGTCAAATGCTCTTGCCTTATCTTGAAGCGCAAAAACAGCACACATTGAGTTTGCAGATAAAACTCTAAGAGAGCGAAACTCACTTCCTTCGAAGTTTTCAAATCGCTCTAAAAACTCTTGTAGTTTGTTAGCTGTTAGAGGTCTCATTTTATTGGCAACCTACACATTCCATACTTCTATCTTCAACATCATTTGCAACTTCAGGTGATTGTGAACGTAGGTAATATGTAGACTTAAGACCTAGTTTCCAAGCTAACATATATATGTCATTTAAGTATCTTCCACTCGCTTTATCAAGTGTTATAAATATATTAAGTGATTGCCCTTGGTCTATCCATTTTTGACGGATTGCAGCAGCCTTAATAAGAAGACGTTGGTCTAAGTCATAGGCTGGTGTATAGTAACTCCATGTATCTGGTGAGAGCTTAGGTACAACAACTGGAATAAGACCAGATAAATTCTCTTCAAACCATTTACGTTTAAAAACAGGTTCAATAGCTTGTGTTGTTCCTGTTAGTATAGAGATAGAACTAGTTGGTGCAACAGCCATTAAATATCCATTACGCATACCTTGAGTCTTTACTTTATCCCTTAATTCATCCCACTCATACGTTGAGGCAAATAGTCCACCACGGTCAACAAGATTTCTAACTTCGGCGTTTGCATGGTCTTGTGGCATAATACCTTTGCTCCATTTAGAACCTTCAAATGCTGGGTAAGCACCCTTCTCTTTAGCAAGGTCAGAAGATGAAGAGATAGTGTTATAACAAACAGATTCCATAACTTCATCTATCTTGTCAAAGTGCTCTTGTGAGCCCCACATGATTCCTAACTCTGCTAACATTTGAGCCTCACCCATAACACCAAGTCCAATAGAACGAGTTTTCATGTTTGTGCGTTTTACTTTCTCTACAGGGTAGAAGTTTAGGTCTATAACATTGTCTAAACATCTTACTGCTGTAGGAACTATTTTTTCAATGTCTTCTTTTGTAATTACTCTTGAGAGGTTTATAGATGCAAGATTACAAACAGCAGTTGAGCCATCTACTTTCTCTTTTTCTACTACGTAGATTGGTAATCCACCAAGTGAGTCAAGTGCAGTCACTTTTTTAGCTGGTTTTGATATACCACTATCTACTGTTACTAACTCATCTTCTTCATAAGAGATAGAGTCACCATTTTCAAATATGAACTTTATTTTGTAGTGGTTTGGCTCTGTATTTTGAAAAATTTCTGTACAGAGGTTTGAGCTACGAATAACACCAAAATGATCATTCGGATTTGCACGGTTAGCATTGTCTTTAAAACATAAAAATGGAGAACCAGTCTCAAAATATGATGTTAAAATCTTTTTCCATAGATTTTTAGCTTTTATTTTCTCTTTTATGAGAGACTCATCTCTCTCTAGTTCAAGATAACGTTCGTTAAATGCTTCACCATGAAGTGTAGATAGTTCTCTTACATCATAAGGATCAAAGAGTGTCCATATAGCATCCTCTTGAACTCTCTGCATAAATAGGTCATTAAGCCAAAGAGATGGGAAAAGATCATGAGCACGACGACGCTCTTCACCAGAATTTTTCTTGAGGTCTAAGAAGTCATTTATATCAATATGCCAAGGCTCTAAGTAGACAGCTATTGCACCCTTTCTAGTTCCGAGTTGGTCAACTGCTATAGCGATGTCGTTTGTTATTTTTAAGAATGGTACTGTTCCACCAGCTGCATTTTTGTGACCATCTATAAATGAGCCCATTGAACGAACTTGTGTCCAGTCCCAACCTATACCACCACCAAATTTTGAGAGCATTGCCATCTCTTGGTAAGCATCAAAAATACCTTCTATACTATCTGGCATAGAGCCAATATAGCATGAGCTTAGCTGATGTCTAGTTGTTCTAGCGTTTGAGAGAGTTGGAGTTGCAAGCATTACTTCGAACTGACTTATCATGTTGTAGAACTTTACAGCCCACTCATGCTTATTCTCTTCGCGTTGAGCTAAGAACATTGCAATAGCCATAAACATATGTTGAGGCAGCTCTATAGGGTTTGTGTCGCTGTCTTTTATAAGGTATCTGTCATAAAGTGTTTTAACACCTAAATAGTTAAAAAGCATATCTCTTTCTGGTTTTATATGTTTTTCTAGGCGCTCAAGGTCATACATATCACTTAGTCCAAGAAGAAGTCTGCCCTCTTTTTCACCACGCGTAAAGTAATCTTTTAAAGAGCTGTATCCTGAAAAACCATTTACTTGGTGGTAAAGGTTAAACATAAAGAGTCTTGCAGCAACAAAAGTCCAGTTAGGTGCATCTATGTCTATTTTATCTACGGCTGTTTTTATAAGTGTTTGTTGAATCTCTTTAGATGTTATACCATCACGAAAAAGAATCTGTGCATCAACTTCTAACTCACTCTGAGAAACATTACTTAACCCCTCTACGGCAGCTGAAGTGTATTTTTGAATTTTTGAAATATCTAATGACTCTGTTCGACCATTTCGTTTTATAATTGTTATCATATATCGTCCTGTAAAATAATTATAGATTTTAAAACAAACATATAGCTAATATGCTTGATTTAGAATCTCTTCTAAAGTCTCATTCAAGAGAGTTTATTTAAAAACTCTTTTGAATATGTTGTCTACATTTTTAGTGTAGTAATCATAGTTGAAACACTCACGAATCTGCTCTTCGCTTAGTGATTCTCTTAACTCATCATCAGCTAATAAGTGGTTAAGATATAGAGATTCACCATTTTCATCTGTTGTAGCTTTACCTTGTTGAATCTCTTCCCAAACTTTCATAGCATTACGCTGAACTATACGGTAAGCATCTTCACGACTTACACCTTGAATAGGTAGTTCAAGTAAAACACGTTGTGAGAAAACAAGTCCACCAGTAAGGTTTAGGTTTCTCATCATATTTTCTGGGTAAACAGTTAGGTTAGCTATAACATTATTCATACGGTGAAGCATAAAGTCGGTAGTAACAAATGCATCTGGTAACCAAAAACGCTCAGTTGATGAGTGAGAAATATCACGCTCATGCCATAGAGCTACATTTTCCATAGCTGGTATAGCATACGCGCGAATCATACGAGCTAAACCTGTAATGTTCTCTGTAAGAATTGGGTTACGTTTGTGAGGCATTGCAGAAGAACCTTTTTGACCTTTAGCAAAGAACTCTTCACACTCATAAACTTCTGTACGTTGCCAGTGACGAACTTGAACAGCGAATTTTTCAATAGTAGATGCCATAAGTGCTAAAGCAGTAGCAAGACGAGCATAACGGTCACGCTGAATAACTTGGTTAGATGCTGGAGCAGGTTTTAAACCTAGTTCTTCACAAGTGTACTCTTCAAGTTCTAAAGGTGCATGAGCAAAGTTACCCATTGCGCCACTTACTTGACCAACACAGATTACTTCCATAGTTTGCTCTAGGTTTTCTAGGTGGCGTTTCATTTCGTCATACCAAACTGCTAAAACTAGACCAAATGTTATAGGCTCACCATGAATACCGTGTGAACGTCCAACCATTAGAGTCATTTTATGCTCTTGTGCTCTCTTTTCAATCGACTCCATAATCATTTTAACATCTTTAATAATTAGTTCTAAAGAGTCTTTCATCTGAACAGCAACTGCTGTGTCAATAGTATCTGAACTTGTCATACCATAGTGGAACCATCTAGACTCATCACCAAGTGTTTCAGAAACAGATGTTGTAAATGCTATAAGGTCGTGACGAGTAACTGCTTCTATTTCATCAATACGTTTAATATCGAAACCTGCATTAGCTACTATTTTGTCAGCATCATCTTGAGGAATTTTCCCTAATTTTGCCCAAGCCTTAACAACTGCTTTTTCTACATCTAACCAAGCTTGATATTTTGCTTGGTAAGTCCATTTGTCTGCCATCTCTGGACGTGAGTATCTATCTATCATTTTTAGATTCCTTATGGTTTGTATATGATTTTTTTATGCTAAAATTCGCATAATTAAAGTCTTTTATTTTACATAATTTATAGTAAAAAATTGATTAAATAGGAAGTATATTTTGCCATTTGTAATTAAAAAAATGTTCGCTAAAGAGAAACAAAAAGCATTTATGTTTTTAATAAAAGAATTAGGTTATTCACAGCGCGAAGCACAGCGTTTTATCTCTAAAGGTAGAGTCTTAATTGATGGAGAAAAAATGCTCAAAACAGCAGGTGAAGTTGAAGGTGAATTTGAATTTATATTTTTTGAACCAATAACAAAAGGTTTAAAGCCAACTTATGTTCATGATGAGTTTGTACTTTTCGATAAACCAAGTGGAGTTTTAATTCACCCCCAAACAAAAGCAACACCCTACTCTCTTATAGATGAGTTGAAATTTCAGTTTGGGCGTAATGCTAATATAGGTCATAGAATTGACCAAGAGACAAGTGGGCTTGTTCTTTGTGCTAGAAATAGAGAGAGTGAACGAGAGATAAAAATGATGTTTCAAGATCGTGAAATGAGTAAGAAATATTTAGCAATGGTTCATGGAGAGTTTAAAGAGAGCATTTGTGTTGAAGAACCGCTTTTAAGAAGCAAAGCAGAGAGTGCTTTAGTTCGCATGGTTGTAAAAGTCGATGAGAGTGGAAAAGCTTCTAAAACAGATTTTAGACCGTTAAAGTTTTTTCCAGAGTTAAATATGACTCTTATAGAGTGTTCTCCTTATACTGGAAGACAGCATCAAATCCGAGTGCATCTGTTTCACGTGAAACATCCAATAGTTGGTGACCCAATTTATGCACAGTCCCAAGAGAACATAATTAAATTTCTCGATAAGGTTTTAACACCAGCAGATAGAATTAAAAATGGAGGAGCAACAAGATTACTACTTCATGCAAATGAGTTGGCGTTTGAACTCTATGGAGAAAAGTATCATATAAAAAGTAAAGTAGAGTTTGAGAAAGTCTGTTTAGCATCCTTAAGTGTTTCACGTGAAACATAGATAAAAAATTACACTATCAGATTTTTTTATATATGTATGTGAATAACTTTTTACAACTTTTTATTTTTAAAGAGTTGTAGTGAAAAAATCTTAAAACCTCTTCCAAACCCCTAAAATAAGTACTTTAAGAACTCTTAAAGAAAATGATTCAGCTAAAATTTATATAAAAAATATCTTAAAAAAATAGGAAATTTTGAAATTTGTCTTTTTACTCTTAGTAGATATTCACCTTTTACAACACAGTGTGAATAATTGAAAAATAACATAATTTTTTATAATATTAGAAAGATTAAGTGCTTAAAGTTTTAGGGAGATTTGTTTAGGGGTATATAAGAATAGTAGGGTATTATTACATCCATAAACGACCTCCCTGGTGTGTTGGTCGTTTTACTTATGGATAGTGCTTAAATCTTTTAAAGATTAAACGCCGTTATATCTTTTAATAATCTTCTTAACACGACCTCTTAAATTTCTTAATGCATCACTACTTGTTTTACCATCAGCTGTTAAATTTTCAAAATCTTCACCGAGTTGTGCTTTTGCCATCCAGCCTATTTTGTTATGGTATTTTATACCTACAAAATTTACATCACCAAAGTGACCTTTACAAAGTTTATATACTTCTTTTATTCTATCTGAATCTGTTTTTTCTGCCATAATTACATCCTTACATAGATTAAAGCAATTTATACTGCTTATATATAGTATAACATAGATTGACAACAGTGTTGTAACTAAAAGAGATTTTCTAAATCTCTTCTTTATGGTTTTGTTGCAGCTTTAATAAATCCTATAAGACCAACAGCAAATACAGCTACTAAAAAAACAATCTGAAATATCTCTAAAACACTCATTACAGTTCTCCTTCTGTCTTTTCTTTTAACTGACCACAAGCAGCACTAATATCGATACCCTTAGAATCGCGTATAGTACAGAGAAGACCATGTTTTATTAAATACTCTTGAAACGCCACCATGTCTGCTAGAGAAGGTCTGTCATAAGGTGTACCTGGATAGGGATTAAAATAGATAAGGTTTACTTTAGCTTTAATATCTGATAAAAGTTTAACAAGTTTTTTAGCAGAACCGAGGTCATCATTTTTATCTTTTATAACAAGGTATTCAAACATTACACGTTTACGAGTATCTATAGGAAATCTTTTAACTGCTTCTATAATAGAGTTTATATTATGAGCTTTATTCATAGGTATAAGTTCTGTGCGTAGTGCATCATCAACTGCATGAAGTGAAATAGCTATATGAACACCTAAGTCCATCTCTCCGAGTTTATCTATTTTTGTACTGAGTCCACTTGTTGAAACAGTTTGGCGTTTGCCACCTATACATAAACCTTCATCTTCTTGAAATATTTTAATAGCTTTTGCAAGATTATCGAGATTATCGAGAGGTTCACCCATACCCATATAAACAATATTGATTTTACGGTTATGTTTATGTTCATTGTCTCGTTTAAGTGTAACGACTTGAGCAACAATTTCTCCTGCAGTTAAATCTCTAGTAAAACCACCTTTTGCAGTTAAGCAGAAAGTACACCCTACTTTACACCCTACTTGTGTTGAGACACATATAGTGTATTTTGCTTCTTGAGTTACTTCACCACTTGCACTGTATTGGGTGTCTTTCATTTTTAACCAAACAGCTTCCATAGTTTTACCATCTTGAAGTTCAAGAAGATATTTTATAGTTCCATCACTAGACTCCTCTTTGTTAACAATACTAAGAGGATTTACGACAAATTTTTTTGAGAGTTCTGCTTTCATAGATTTTGGAATATTTTTCATATCTTCAAAATTTTCTGCATATTGGTGGTACATCCATCCAAAAATCTGCTTTACGCGAAATGAGGGTTTAATCATCTCCATAAGCTCTTTTTGAGTGTAGTCCATTAAAGAGGATTTTACTTCGATGTTAACTCCTTTATACGCTTTTTTACGTGTTCTTCTAAAAGCTCTTTAGCTTTTGTATGGTTTTTTAAAAAATCTTTGTGGGCATTTTCATCTGTATCGTTTGTTACACAAAATACACCACCTGCGGGTATGTTAAACTCTTGTGCAATCTTTAGTACGGAAAAAAACTCCATATTTTCAATACCTACACCAAATTTTAAAAAGTTTTTAGCCAGAGTGGCGTTTGTTGAAATATAGTTAGATGAATTTACAACAATATCTTTTTTCTCTGTTGTATTTGTTGTTACTACATTGTCTAGAGGTGTGTAAGCATCACTACTTAGAAACGCCAACTCTATGTTTGAAGCTGTTTTTGACTCAATAATATCAAATATTTTTGCATCTCCATAAGTTCCAGCTGTTCCAACAAAGAGTAAAAATTCTGGTTTATCAAAAAGGCATAAGCGAGTAAGGTTCATAGCTGTTTCTATAAGCCCTACTCCTGTTGGTTGTGCAAAACTAAAGTGTTCATTATTTCCTGCGCAAATAATCATAATTAAAGTCTTACAGGAATGTTGTTATCGTGAAGATAGTGTTTAAGATCCATAATATCTATCTCTTTGTAGTGAAATATACTCGCAGCAAGAGCAGCATCTGCTCCACAAGCAAAAGCATCTTTTATATGCTCCATACTCCCTGCTCCACCACTGGCAATAACAGGAACATTTACAGCACGGCTAATCTGTTCTGTAATATTTAGTTCAAATCCTGCTTTTGTACCATCAGCATCCATAGAGGTTAAAAGGATCTCTCCTGCACCACGATCAACTACCTCTTTTGCCCACTCTACAGCGTCTAAACCAGTGTCAACTCTACCACCGTTTAAAAAAACATTATAATTTCCACTTTCTGTTCGTTTTACATCTATAGCAGTGACAATACACTGAGAACCAAAACGTTTTGCACCCTCATTTATAAGTTCTGGGCGTTTTATAGCTGCAGAGTTTACACTTACTTTGTCGCAACCGACATTTAAGAGTTTATATATATCATCTACTTTACGAATACCACCACCAACAGTAAGAGGTATAAAAATTTCACGAGCAACTTGTGCCACAATGTCTACAATGGTGTCGCGGTTGTCAGATGAGGCTGTAATATCTAAAAATGTAAGCTCATCAGCACCCTCTTCATTGTATCTACGAGCAACTTCTACAGGGTCTCCTGCATCTTTTAGCCCTACAAAGTTTACACCTTTAACAACACGTCCATCTTTAACATCTAAACATGGAATAATTCTTTTTGCAAAATAGTTCATAGTTGAGGAAGTCCTAAAGTAATATAGTTTGAATTATACTACTTTAGGCTTATGAAAAGGTTTGTTTTGTTTTATGTTTGTACTTCATAATATAATTAACATCTATGTTTAAGTAGAGTGCCTAGTAGAAACAAGATATAATTGTTTATTGGAAATTTTATTTTTAATAAATATCAAATGGAGAAAAATTATGTTTGAAGATGGATTCTTAGAAACTGGTGCACCAATGTACATGGATATAATAACACTCTATTTTGGACTTTTACCTTTGTTAATGGGTAGTGCAATTTTACTTGCTGTGCAAAAAAAGTATGAGCTTCACTATAAAGCTCAAGTGACAATTTTTGTAATAACACTTTTAGTAGTGGGACTGTTTGAAGTTGGAGTTAGAGTTTCGGGAGGTTTTAGTGCCTTTATGCAAGAGAGTAATGCACACTATACATTTATGATAGTATTTTTAGTTATACATATAATTATTGCTTTAATAAGTGTTGTTTTATACTCTTTACTTATATATAGTGCAGTCAGTGAATATAGACTACACAATACACCCGTAGTAAAATCACATAAAAAACTTGCAAGAGTAGTCTATATAGGAATGACTATGACCTCGTTAACAGGGGTTATGATTTACTATTTGCTATTTGTATTTTAAGTGTGAATATCTCTTTTAGAAAGAAATTTTTGATTTTCTTATATTTGTTACCTTAGTATAAGAATTATTGTTATAAACTCATTTTTATGAAAAAAGAGAACGTTATAGCAAAAAAGAAGTTTGGACAAAACTTTCTAAAAGATGAAGGCGTTTTAAGAAAAATCGTCGAAGCGATGCCCAAAAATGACAATAAAATTGTTGAAATTGGACCTGGCTTAGGTGATTTAACTAAGTTCTTAGTTGATGTCAAAAGTGTAGAAGCTTTTGAGGTAGATACCGATTTGTGTAAACTATTACAAAATGAATTTAAAGAAGAGATTGCCACCAAGCGACTGCATATAAATTGTGGTGATGTTTTGAACGCTTGGCAGACTGCTTTAGTTGACGAACCGTACGATTTAGTGGCAAATTTGCCTTACTATATCGCGACGAATATAATCCTAAAAGCACTCGAAGATCCTATGTGTAAAAATATTCTAGTAATGGTACAACTTGAAGTAGCAGAGAAGTTTTGTGCTGACTCTGGAGACAAAGTATTTGGTTCTTTGGGTATTATAACTCAAAGTGTAGGCTCTGCACACATAGTTGTGAAAGTTCCTCCAACTGCCTTTGACCCACAGCCAAAAATAGACTCTGCCGTTTTTTTGATACAAAAGAAGAGAGATAGAAGCGATAAAGCTTTTGAAAAAATGTTACGAGTGGCGTTTACACAGCCTCGAAAAACATTAATGAAAAATCTCTCTTGCGAGTATGAAAAAAGCGAACTTCAAGTAGCTTATGAACAGCTGGGTTTTATGCAAACTATTCGTCCTCATCAAGTTTCCACAAGCGACTATCACCAACTCTATAAATTAATAAATACAGGGAGTTTGGATGGCAGAAGAGATACAGGGGAATAGCGAAAGCAAACCTCAAACAGACCGTAAACCAAATAACAATCGTAAACCAAATAACAACCGTAGACCAAATGGGAATCAAAACAAACCAGCTGGTGAAAAAGGTAATGGTAATAAACCAAACAGAAATAAAAATCGTAATCGTCACCGTAGACAACCTACACCAGTTGATGAAAACTTAAAATCTTTTGTAGTTAAAAACCAAGAAGCACATAAACAGAGACTTAACCCTCATTATAAACTTGACCTAAACTCAACTTCTAAAATTAGAATCACTCCACTTGGTGGACTTGGTGAAATTGGTGGAAATATCGCAGTTTTTGAAACTGAAAAAGAGGCAATACTTGTAGATGTTGGAATGAGTTTTCCAGATGAAGATATGCATGGTGTAGATATTTTAGTACCAGATTTTTCTTATCTTCGTGAAATTAAACATAAAATTGTTGGTGTAATTATAACTCACGCTCACGAAGATCATATTGGTGCAATGCCTTATCTTTATAAAGAGATGCAATTTCCTATATATGCGACTCCATTACCTCTTGCAATGATTGGTAATAAGTTTGATGAACATCATATTAAAGAGCATAGAAAGTATTTTAATCCTATTGAAAAAAGAAAGATTTATAAAATAGGAAATGATTTTGAAGTAGAGTGGATGCATATGACACACTCTATTTTAGACTCTTCATCTATCGCAATTACAACTGATGCTGGAACAATTATACATACAGGTGACTTTAAAATAGATCATACTCCAGTTGATGGTTATACAGCAGATTTACATAGACTTGCTTACTATGGAGACAAAGGTGTTTTATGTCTTTTAAGTGACTCTACAAACTCATATAACCCACTACCAACGGGTTCAGAGCTTTCTGTAGCACCAGCACTTGACCGTGTTTTTTCAAAAGCTGAA
>Ga0256826_1001837_pt1 | contig 13146 bp, 11 predicted proteins | sample CV79metaG_FD_185975 | JGI IMG/M metagenome (GOLD analysis project Ga0256826, IMG submission 185975) | Hydrothermal vent microbial communities from East Pacific Rise, Pacific Ocean - CV79 | ecosystem: Environmental > Aquatic > Marine > Hydrothermal vents | place: Pacific Ocean: East Pacific Rise...
TTAGCGGTTTTTAAGGTGGCGACTGACACGGCGAGCTTTTTATTGAGATAATTCAGCTATCATTTTAGCAAGTTGCTTTGGGTTATTATTCCATTCTTTGTAAAGTTTATCAGCCAATAGAGGTAATTCCTTAAAAATAACAGCATGATCGCCTACAACAATAGGTAAAAGTAATTTTTCTCCACCAATTTCTCGAGCTAAAGTTGTATTTATTTCTTTAAGTGGCCACTCTTTTTTAATCGAGTGTTCAGAAAGAATAGTAATTACATACTTTGAACGCCCTAATGCATTATTGATTTTAGCTGTTAAAGAGTCACCCCAAGAAATATACTCTTCGTCTAAAAATGCATTTAGACCTATTTCAGTCAAAGCATTATACAAAGGCCTTGCCACTAATTCTTTATCTTCACTAGCATGGCAAATAAATACGTCAAATTCTTCACTACTCATTTTAATATCCTTTATAAATTTAGGAGCATCGGCACCCATAAGTGTTGACACCTTCAAACTATATTTACTAAGAATAATATCATTATGTCCTCGAATCATTTTTAAGTAGGCTAGTTTTCCAACTACTACATTAATAAAATATTTTTTGGGATCTTTTATAGTTGAAATATCATTTTTTTTTGACTTATGTTCTAAATGTTTTTTTGCTGCACTCTCTAAACCATCTGATTCCCAACTATATATCATTGCTCTGATCTGTCTTATAAATGTTCTTTTTACATTAGGAAAATCATTAACAATAATTCCTGTCACTTCTTGTCTAACAGATTTTATTTGCAAACGTACTTTTTTATAATTTATAGAAAATCCTGAAGATTCAATTACATATTTTAATACATCGCTCAATACAAATTCGTTAGACGTGGGTTCAACGTCTTTTTCAAACAATAATACTTTGGATGAGAACTTTTTAGTGCTCGATAACGTAATGTCATCTGCATAACGGGTATAAGTACAATGATTAGCTTTAGCAAAATCTACTAATTTTTTATCTAAAGATGATGCTATAAAGTTAGACAGTATAGGTGATGTTTTTGCACCTTGAGGTAATTTATCTTCATAACAACATAATTGTGCCAGCATAGCTGCTGCAGGTTGACCTATTTTGAATGGTTCGGACATGAATAATCCATAGACTCGACCAAAGTTAATTGAACCAAAGAAGTCTTTTAAATCTATATTTAAAATATATTTTTTTTTGAGGTGCATTTGTGCATTTGTTAATACACTTTTTTCTTTTATAAATCCATGAGCGGCTTTTTTTACTCTGTATTTATTGTATAAAAATGGTAGTAGTTTACTTTGCAAAATATCAATACTACCGATAGGCTTATGAATATTTCTAGTACCACCTGTTTTCTTAGGTATTGTAAATGCTTGATAGTGAGGTTTTTTCTCATGATATAAGATATAGATTAGTTGAGGTTTGGGTATTTCAAAAAATGTTGCAAGATCGTTCGCATCTTCTAGATTATTAAATAACTCTTTAGATTCAGTAGTTGGTTTCTGTAAGGTTGGATATAGTTTTTTCATAGTTAAACAGCTTAGAGGATGATTTACCAATCGCACTTTATAGCTGGAGAGCTCAATGGAGATCATCAAAATCGAAAAAGGTGATGAGGCCATAATAAAGAACATTGTTGTTTTCTGCCGCAGGTACAACAGCAAATATAGAATGAGTAAATCACCCCGAAGAATCTTACACTACATTTGGATAATCAGAGTAATGTTCATCTACTCTTTCATATGCTATTCCCCTATTAGCGTAATTTGATGATTTGTTGCTCTTGGCTCTTTCATTCAACATTAAACATTCAAAATTCAAAATTGCCGAAGGCTCTCGCTCTTCCTATTTCTCTTTTTTTACAAACTGCTTGATCTTTGAAAGGTTTTTAGAGAGGAGGGTTGAGGCTTCGCCTATGTTGTTGTTTTTTAGGGCTCTTAGGTCTTCTTTGGACTTTTGTATGATGTTTTTTAGGCTTCTGTTGCTCTCTCCACCTACACGCATTTTGTAGAGGACTTCTGGGAGGTATTTTACTTTTATGCCACCACTTAGGACACGTAGCATGAAGTCGTAGTCTGCTGCGATCTTGAAGGTGGTGTCAAAGGCTCCGTATTTTTCGTAGACTTCACGACGTAGAAAGAGTGTAGGGTGTGCAGGCATCCACCCTTTTTTTAGAAGGTCTGTAGAGAAGTCACGACTCTTCCAGTAGCGGAAGATCTTGTTGGTGTCGACTTTGTCTGTGTAGACAAGATCTCCGTAGACTCCGTCAACACCATCTTCAAACATCTTAGCAACATCTGCGATGATGTTGTTGTTGGCGTAAAGGTCATCAGAGTGTAAAAAGGCAATGACATCTCCAGTAGCTAAAGCTACCCCTTTGTTAAGACCATCGTAGATGCCTTTGTCGCGTTCTGAGACAAAAGTGCTAATCTGACCTTCATACTTCTTTATAACCTCTACAGTACCATCTGAGGAAGCTCCATCGACTACTACGAACTCAATGTCATCATAAGTCTGTGCTAGCACAGACTCTAAAGCTTCAGCGATGGTTTCTTTGTTGTTGTAGACTGAGGTGATGATAGATATTTTCATAATGTAATCTCATATTCTTGTTTTATTACTTGAGCTATTGGTAGATTTAGCTCTTTAGCTTTTGATTCAAGCTCATACACTTTGGCATCGACTAAGAAGCGATACCAGAACCCTTGCAAAAAGTTCCATACTAAACCTTGATAACCATCTAGAAATCCCAATCTAAAAATATATCTATAGATAAAAAATAGAAAAGAGCGAAGGGATTTTGGAAATTTTTCATATACGTTATGTTTTAAAAATCTTTTTAGTTTTGATTGCTTATTAGAATTAATACTTTGTTGCATACCTGTATTGTACTTTTTTCTTAACTGCATAATCGCTTCTTTTGTAGAGTAGCTGTTATGCTTTTCAGTCCACCAAGTCAAATTATTTAGATTATGATCCCAGAAGGATCCTTTCAACTGCTTAATGGGGTAATCATCTGTAAGGACAATATGCTCATCCATGAGTTTATCTTCACAAAAACCAAAACCATGTTCCCAAATACGTAGCAATTTTGTAGGGTAGTTTCCACCATGGAGCATTTTACGACCTAAAAAGTAGTGCCCTCGATTTAAGATGTACCCTTTGATCTCATCATTTTGTAAAAGTTCTTGATTGATCTCTTTTGCTAGTTCAGGTGTAACAACTTCATCAGCATCTAATCGCATAACCCATTTTGTTTGTATATCACAATTGTCTAAAGCCCAGTTAACTTGTTTTGAGTGATTATTTGGCCATTTGTTTTGATAAACGGTAGCACCCAAAGCTTCCGCAATCTCTACAGTCTTGTCTGTAGAAAAAGAGTCTATGACAAATATGGAAGATGCTATGCTTTTTATAGACTCAATACAGCGTTCAATATGCTGTTCTTCATTATAGGCTAGTATGATGATAGATAATGTAGGTGCATTAGGCATTGTTTAAGACCCCTTCATAAACTTTAAGTGTTAACGAAGCACTATTTTCCCAAGATAGTTTTGAAGCATGTTCAACTCCCTTGAAGATAATAGTTTCTTTTAAACCTTCGTCTTGCAATAACTCTAACTTTTGTGAAGCTTCATCTATATCATTTAAGTTGAAGCCTAATTCAGTATAACCCATGACTTCAGGTAGAGAAGATGTTTTAGCATAGACAACAGGACAACCTGCCATTTGAGCTTCTAGAGCAGGGATTCCAAAACCTTCATATTGAGATGGAAACAATAGAGCATAAGCATTATTGTAAAGTTTATTTAACTCTTCATTTTCAATGAACATAACTTGTGAAACTTTATCTGCTAAGTTGTATTGAGCAAACATGCTTAATTCACTGTCTGAAAACTTACCACCACCTACACAAATGAGATTGAAGTCATTGTCTTGGATGAAACTTGAATGCGACATGAGTTTGAGGTTAAATTCAAAATTTTTACATCCAACTCTATTTCCAACATATAATAAATACTTTTCAGTTTTAGAATTTTTTAGCACTTTAAACTCTTTATCGACGCCATTAGGTACAACGTGCAATATTTTAGAATTTACTTCTGGGTAAAGCTTGATTAGGTCTTGTTGAGTATGTTCAGACACACATATAATTGCATCAGCCCGTAACATTGCCTTTCTTTTTTGCCATACGTGTATATGTTTTTTAAGCCCAGAATCAAAAAACTCATACATAAAGTCATGTACTGTAACAACTTGTTTTAGCTTTTTGCTAGAGATAAACGGTATACGGTAATAACTAGAATGAAAAATATCATAGCCAGAAGTCGTTAAGATCGGTAAATATCGTCTTATCTTTAGAGGTATAGGTAAGTCAGGTATTTTTATAAAGTTAATATCTTTTGGGTAAAAAACATTATTTTTTGCAGCTTTAGTTTGAATATTATTTAAATCTACTTTGGTAGATGAAGAAAAATTTTCTATTAATTTACCCCAATATTTACTGATACCACCAGCTTTTTGTAATTCAAATATAATATCGTCATAAATTATTTTCATATTATTTGTCCCATTCTTCGATAATTTTTATAGCTAAATCAAAATTGACACTAACTAAAAAAACAAGTGCTAAAGCTATATCAATTTCATTGTAGTTAGCAAAATGTTTTTTAAACTCTTTATACGCTGCGGTAGGGTTGTTTTTTATCAAAACATGTCTTTTCCCTAGCCAAAAAGCCACCATGTCTGTTTGGTAAGGTGCTGTATCTGTAGAACGTTCCCAGTCAATAATATAAAAATTACTGGTGTTATTAATAAAAATGTTTTCACTTCCGAAATCACCATGTATGGTTGACACAGTATATGAATTCATTAAATCAACATCGTGTAAAAAATCATAGAACAGTGAATTTTTTAGAAGATTATCTGTCTCTTGCCACCAAGATAGAGCTTGAATTTCTTTGTAGGAAATATTATGATGTTCTTGTGTAATCTCTTGAAAGATAGGATCTGGAAAATCATGACTATCTGGGTGATATAGTGAATATGTTACAGACAAGTAACTTGTAACCAATGAACAGTAGTCATCATTCTCTTCATAGAGTATGACGGTAGGTACCTTAAAGGTATTGGCATTTGAGAATTTGGAAAGTTTTCTTTTTTCATTATTTAAAAGAGCATAATCATCTCGCTTTACTGTTATTTTTCCAAAAAACTTTTTATCTCCATTGTAATCAAGTAAGTGAACATAATATCGTTGGCGACCATCTACTAAAGACCAAATGAATACAGGAAACAATCTCTCTTTTGAAATTTTACTTGGTATCTCTTCTATCCATTTGCGAAGTACGGGTTCTAGACTATCATTAGAGGGCGGTTTGTGAGTAAAATAGTATTGAAATACAATAGATATATATAAATACAGTTTAAAAAGCTTTCGTATGAGCGTATGACTTGGTAAGCATGAAACTGCTGACAGGGCAACACTCAAAGAACCATCGAGAGGTATGCTGATAACAGGCTTTTTAGCTTTGTAAAAAACTGTATTAGTCACTAGAAGCCATTGTTTTAAATATGATTTTTTTAATTTGTTGATTTACTTGAGCAGCATCTTTATCGGCATCTATAATATATCCAATATTTTCATCAACAATATTTTCACACCTTTTATTTTGATCAAGAGTTTCATCTAGTGTAAGTTCAAGTTTTCGTTTATAAATAATTTCTGCATCTGCTGATAAAAAGAAAATAATATTTGGTTGTGGAATTAATATATAAAACACTTTTTTAACCCATCTATGTAAAGCATCATAGTGCTTTTGAATGAAAAAATCATAAAAATATCTATCTGCAATTATTAAATCACCTCGAGCTTTATATTTTAAAATATAAATATACCCAAGTATATAATCAACGCTATAATACATGTGATATGCTAGTGTCCTATACCAACTGTGCATACAACTAGGGTTAGTTGCATTTGACTCCTGTTCTTTCTCTCTTGCGTTGTCAAGCCTTCTATTCATCAGCACACTAATATTTGGAATAAATTCAAATCTGTGATGAACATCTAAAATATTTTTAAATAAATTTTTATCTATTAAATCTTTTTTTAAATTAGACGTAACTGTACTTTTTCCCACTCCATCTGGACCAATAATAGCTATAAAATATAATTTATTGAAAAGTAGATTTTTTATTACTTCTTTAACACGATAATATGTATATCGGAAGAAATTAATTCTTGAATTACTATTTTTTAACAATTTAAGCAAACTGTTTTTGCTAGGTAATACCTCTCCTTTTTCTAACTTGCTGTACAAATTTTCTAGTAAACTTTCTGTAAAATATTTTTTTCCAGTATTTATAAATTCTTGTTTTAAATTTTCAGTGAAATTTTCAATTAATTTATTATTTTTTTCTCTTAATCGGCTATATGTTAACAAGTCTTTTAATAACACTGTAAATAAAATAGCTCCTTGTTGTGGTATGTAAAAATTTTTGTATTTCATTTTATTATCTAAAATATAATCAACATCTGCATACTGATACCATCTTTTAGAAAAACTTAAATAGAAGTCAAATAGAATTACATTACCTGTCTCAATATGGCAATAGTATACGCCAATATATCCAAAACGTATATTCTTTTTTAATAATTTAAAATTGTACTGTTTTAGAATTTTATTGAGTAACTTTAAGACCTCTTTAGATTGATTTTTTTCTATTAAAATATCAAGATCATTACCAATTTTTACAGGTAAGTCTTCGTAGTTTCTTAAGATACAATAATTTATTTTTTCTTTATTGTATAGTTCAAAAAGGCTATTTAGTACGTTAATTTGTATTTTTATGTATGGTTCCATGTACGCTCACTTTTTATTATTTATAAATACTTTTTATCTGTTGTTTAACAATGGATGCTAGAGATAATGCAATACGTAGCATAGTTGATAAATAAACCTTATAAGGTTTAAAACCCAACTCCATTCGAATCTTATGCCCTTCTACAATTCTATCTATCAAGACTGAACTTGCACCACCATAAGTAAAATTAACTAATACTTTGTCTATGTGAAAAAAAGAAACTTTTCTGTTAAAGCATTCCATTGTAAATTTATAATCAGATAAAAGTTTATATTTCACATCGTATTTTAATTTTTTGTATACATGGCTTTTGACATAATATGTAGGGTGCATATACAGCATTCCCCTCCAAAAAAATCGACTTAAATTTTTTGTTGGTTTTGATATTTTACTTTGTCCATCTATAATGAAATTTATATTTGCATGAAAGATGTCAATATCTGGGTTTATCAATATATTGTTTACAATTACTTCTACAGCATTATCCTCTAACCAATCATCAGCATTAATTAAACCAATATAGTCTCCTGTTGCAACTGCTATTCCTTGATTCATAGCATCATAAATACCTTTATCTTTTTTACTATGATAATAAAAAATGGAGTCTTTATAGCTTTCTATAATTGCTAAAGTGTTGTCTGTAGAGCCACCATCAATAATTATGTATTCAATATTTTCATAATTTTGAGAAAGAACACTTTTTATTGTACGTTCTATAGTTGCTTCAGCGTTATAAACAACAGTTATAATACTTATTTTTGTTGACATTGAAATCCTTTTCGTGTGTAAAATTTTGAATAGTTTCTAAGCAGTGCTAGAAAGAATATAAAAAATGTAAAAAACATAGGAGAAGCCTCCATAATTGGTTCAAAAAATGTAGGTAGTAAGGAAGCTAAAGCAAAAATAAATAAAAAAAGTTTATCTTCTATCAAATAAGAATTTAGAAAGATAGAAAAATTTTTGTAATGAGCTCCTATAAATATAAAGAGAAGAAGAAGGGGTAATATTCCCGATGTATGATGCATATCTAAAAACATATTATGTAAATAAGAAGCGTTACCTAAATTAAATTCTTTACCCCCAAAAGGATAAATGAAAAAAGATTCGATCCCAATTATCCAAGTACGATATCTATCACTTTCTGTACCTATTTGATCTAATCGGTCTGAGTATGCCATAGTTATCTGATAAAAAATACTATTGTCATTTAAATAGTAGATAGCAACAAATATTACTATAGATAAAAGTAGTACATATTTTATTTTCAATAAAGTAAAATGAAAAATAAGTTTTATATAAATATAGCTAATTATGAAAATAATTATTGCACTTGCTATGGGACCTCTGCTTTGAAAAAGAAGAGGCATTAAAGAAGATAAAAAAATTAAAATTAGAATAAATCCCTTCATTTTAAAAGTAATAGTAGGTAAAAATAATAATGGAATTAATGATAACGCTAATAAAGAATTAGCACCTATTATTGGAGAATTAATAATAGAACCATTCCACATGTTTACAACAGTTCTTTCAAAAAGAGCCATTTCTAAATCACCATAAAAATATGCAATATATGTGCATCCAAAAGAGAATATAATCACGCCCATGATCATTGATAATAGAATATAAGAAATTTTATGTTGTGAAAGATTGATTGTAGCTCCAATAATATAAATCATTAAGTATAGAAATAAATTATGAATAATTTGCTCTGGTTTAATAAATTCATATAAACTAGCTATGCCAAAATATGATAAAACAAAAAATATTAATAATACTACTTGAAACCAAAAAAATTTAATTATTTTTTTTGAATTAAATGTAAACTGTATAAGACCATATATAATTATCGTTAAATATGAAATTTGAGGTATCGATAATCCATAAACAAATAGTGTAGTATAGGTAAGGATGCTTTTTATATTCATATTAAGGATACTTTTTTTGCTGGTTATACATAAAGTTAATCATGATTGAATAACTTTTGAATGTTACAATTTTTAAAAAAGCTGTTAAGCCAGTCTTTTGAAACCTGTGTATAATTGGGATGTTTGTTAAGAAAATTTATCACTTGGTCTTTTGCAATATTAATATCATCAGACAATTTTAAAACAGTACCGTCTTCTATGTCATTGGCAAAGCCATAAGCCGTTTGAACGACACCTACATTTCCATTGTAATATATAGATTTTAATAGAGCACCCTCTACAGGTGCTGACCAAAGACTTGGGCATAGAACTAGCTTTGCATTAATAACGATCTCTTTTAAGCCTGTATCCCATGTCATGTTTGTATATACAATATTTGAAGGTAATGTCGTCAGGTTCACTTTTTTGATTGTCGTTAGATCAACAGGAATAAAAAAAGATAAGTCTGGTAAAGCTTCTGCTAAAGAGATGAAGTAGTATAAGCCTTTAGCTTCATTTCCTGCACCATGGAAAACAACATCATATTGTGTGCCTTTACCTTTAACATCACCAAAAGTTTCAGCAGTTTTCATCCCAATAACTTGAATCTTAATATTGTGACCAAAGTGCTCTTTCAGTAGCGCTGCTTGACTTCTGTTTTGTGCATAAAAATGAATTTTTTCAGACTGTTTTTTATACTCTTTCAAGTAGTTCAGATTTTTATTTTTATCTAAAGCAATTGGAAAAGGTTGACAAGCTTTATCACAGTTGTCGAGATTATTTAGACACTTTGTACATTCTGCTCCATCAAGAACATTATATGATTTTATGCAAAAAAAGCTATTGTCCATAACATAAATCTTCACTAGTTTATTGAACTTTATAAGTTTAATAAACCGTTTGAATCCAATAGTTTGTGGATGTATCAAAATAATTTCAGACTTTGTAATAATTGATAACTTATAAACAAACTGTAACTTAGCAAGAAGTCTGTTTGCTACTTCTTTAACTAGTAGGTATGGTTTCTTCTTTAATAATCTTAATGACTTATTTGTATGCTTAGGATAAACAACTTCATAGCTGTTCTCTGCAGCAAGTTGCACTAAGCTTTTCATTAAGTTACCAACACCACCTTCTGAAGGTGGAATACCACTAATTAAATATTTTTTCACTTGCTTACATACTCTTTTATTTTAGTGATCATATAGTCAATAGCATCATCACCCATACCCGGATAAAGTCCAATCCAAAAACTATCGTTCATGATCTTATCTGTACTTGTAAGGTCACCTATAACTCTATAGTCTGTATTGATCTGCATGTCATCAAAGAGAGGGTGTCTTAAGATGTTTCCTGCAAAAAGGTTTCTTGTTTGGATGTTGTTGGCTTCTAAGTGTTCAGCGATCTCGTTTCTCGTAAACTTAGCACTGTCAGTAAGTGTCATCATAAAGCCAAACCAGCTAGGATCAGAGTTGGGCTGTGTCTGAACAAGTGAAAGTTCTTTAACATCTTTTAAACCATCATAGAGCTTTTTAAAGTTTGCTTTTCTAATCTCAACAAATGTTGGAAATTTTTCTAGTTGGGCAACACCAACGGCTGCTTGCATATCTGACACTTTAAGGTTAAATCCGAAGTGTGAGTAAACATACTTATGGTCGTACCCTTTAGGTAAGTTACCAAAGCTCATAGAGAAGCGTTTACCACAAGTGTTGTCCACACCACTTTCACACCAACAGTCACGTCCCCAGTCACGCATACTAAGCATGATTCTTTGAAGAAGAGGGTTGTCCGTATAAGTCGCACCACCTTCACCCATAGTCATATGGTGAGGAGGATAAAAACTACTTGTTCCAATATCTCCCCATGTTCCAGTAGGTTTACCTTCATAAGTTGAGCCTAGTGCGTCACAGTTGTCTTCTATGAGCCAAAGATTGTGTTTGTCACAAAATGCCTTGACTGCTTTAAGATCAAAAGGATTACCTAATGTATGCGCAATCATAACTGCTTTAGTTTTTGAAGAAAGGGCTTTTTCTAGTTGTGTCGTATCAATGTTAAAGTGTGTTAACTCCATATCGACAAATACAGGTACCGCACCATACTGTACGATAGGTGTGATGGTTGTTGGAAAGCCTGCTGCCACTGTGATGACTTCATCGCCACGTTTGACTTGTCTCTCTTTGAGCAAAGGAGAAGTAAGAGCATAAAAAGCAAGAAGGTTTGCAGAACTTCCAGAGTTGACCAAGAAAGCCCATCTTACATTAAGATACTGCGCCAATTGCTTTTCAAACTTTTTAGAGTAATCACCATAAGTTAGCCAAAAGTCTAAAGAGCTATCTACAAGGTATTGCATCTCTGTCTCATCAAAGACACGTCCAGCGTAGTTTACGCGGCTCTCTCCTGCTACAAACTCTTTGGTCTGTTGTGGTTTGTGTACCAATTCGTAGTACTCTTTGGTCTTCTCTAGGATCTCTTGTTTTAGTTGTTCTTGTTGTGTCATCTTATAACTCCTTTACTGTTTTATGAATCGCTTTGCTAAGCGTATATTGTTGTTCCCATCCGGGTACACAAATACCTTGTACAAAAGGTATCATTACTTCTCGTTCTCTATAAGCTCTCGCTCCCCACTCGATATTGAGTTGTGTTTGTGTTACTTCTTGAAAAATATTTGCAAGCTCTTTTAGTGTTACTCTTTCATTGTTGCTTACAACAAAGCTTTTATTGTTATAAGCAGTAGGATCAAGTCTTAACAGTTCAATGAGTCTTGTATAGGCACTAATTACATCATCAATATAGCTGATGTCAATGATCTGCTCACCTGCAGACATACCGAGTGTCTCACCTGATTTTACGATTTTTGTCCATAGATTAAAGACTTTTGGTCTTGGATCATTAGGTCCAAAGGTATCATTGAGCTTGATGGTAGTGAAAGTAAGATCAGAGGTCTCTGTAAAGTACTTTGCAGTCACTTCAAAAGCCTCTTTGGTCGCAGCATAAAGGTTGACGGGGTTATACGTAGTACCTTCAAAGTTTTGCCAAAAAGTCCCTGTATTGATAAACCATTTAACATGGTTTTGTTTACAAGCGTCAAGTAATGTAGTACCAAAAGTGATGTTACTCTCAATCAGAGGCGCAATATCATTTTGATCATGTTCAACAACTACATTTGATGCTAAATGAACAACACCTTCAAAACCATGGGTATTAAAAAGGTCATATATATCTGTAGGGTGTGTATAAGGTGCAATATTACAGTTGAGTTGTTGTAGTTCTTGAGTATCACTACTTTCTCTCACTAGAACTACAATATCGTAGGTATTTTGAAGCTTTTTAACGAGTTCAAAGCCAATGTAACCTGTAGCTCCTGTAATGAGTAACTTCATCTTATTGTGCCCACTCAATTTTTAGTTTTTTAGCATCCAAAATATAGCTGTTTAAATCTTTAGACGTTAAGATAGTATTGTTCTCATAGTAAGACTTGTACCAAGATGTCATCTTATCAAAAGTTGTTTGAGAAGCCCAAACATCTTTCCATTTGAGCCTAATATGTGCTTTAGAACAGTCTAGTTTGAGAAGGTTGGCTTCATGGGGATGTTCTTCACTTAGGTTAAGCTCATAGTCGATCTTATCCCAGTATTGTTGAATGTAGTTTACGACCTCTTCAACAGAGATAGAACCTTCATCAGAAGGTCCAAAGTTCCAACCTTCTGCAAACTCTTTTTTTCCTTCAAGCAGTTTTTGTCCAATGTGCAGGTATCCGCTTAGTGGCTCTAAGACATGCTGCCATGGTCGTGTTGCGTAAGGGTTTCGGATCTTTACTTTTTCACCTTGACTTACCGCTACCATGATATCAGTGATAAGACGGTCTTGTGCCCAGTCCCCACCACCGATGACATTACCTGCTCTACAGCTTGCAAGTAAAGTATTGTGCTTAACACCGTAGTCATTAAGGTTAAAGTACGAGTTTCTATAGCTAGAAGCTAGAAGCTCTGCACACCCTTTTGAAGAACTATATGGGTCATAACCGCCCATAGGGTCATTTTCTCTATATCCCCAGATCCACTCTTTGTTCTCATAAGCTTTATCACTTGTGATGTTGACTATAGCTTTAACAGAGTCTGTCTTACGACATGCTTCTAGGACCTTAAGCGTTCCCATAACATTTGTCTCATAAGTCTCTACAGGCTCATCATAAGAGAGTCTTACAAGAGGTTGCGCAGCTAAGTGAAATACAATCTCTGGTTGGTAAGTTGCAAAGGTCTCATTGAGCTTTTTTTGATCTCTAATATCACCTATAATTGAAGTGATATCTAGGTCTAGTAAGCCAATATGGTTTGGGGTAGTTGGTGCCTCTAAAGAATAACC
>Ga0256826_1001838_pt1 | contig 13145 bp, 15 predicted proteins | sample CV79metaG_FD_185975 | JGI IMG/M metagenome (GOLD analysis project Ga0256826, IMG submission 185975) | Hydrothermal vent microbial communities from East Pacific Rise, Pacific Ocean - CV79 | ecosystem: Environmental > Aquatic > Marine > Hydrothermal vents | place: Pacific Ocean: East Pacific Rise...
AACTACAGATGCAGAGCTTATAGCCAAAGAAGATGCAAACATCACACACTATTCTACTGGCGATATGCTTCGAGCAGAAGTAGCAAGTGGTAGTGAACTTGGTCGTGAAATCAACGAGTACATTACGAAGGGGCTTATAGTTCCTATAAAGATTGCTATTGAAACGATTACAAATGCTATTTTAAATGCTCCTACTGAAATGGTTATACTCGATGGTTATCCAAGAAGTATAGAACAGATGGAAGCTTTAGAAAGTTTTTTACAAATAAATGAAACAATTACTCTTCAAAGAATTATAGAAGTAGATGTCAGTGAAGCTACAGCGAAAGATAGAGTTCTTGGACGTAACCGTGGTGAAGATGACAACACAGAAGTCTTTGACAATCGTATGAAAGTTTACAGAGAACCATTAGCTGAAATTCAATCTTTTTATATGTCCAAAAATCTTTTAAAAGTTATCTCTGGCGAGGGAACAATAGACGAAGTTGTGACAAGTATGAAAACTCTTCTTTAAGAAAAGTTTTCAAATACAACTTTTTTATCTTCTATTTTCATAATTTTATCACAATACTCTAGCATTCTATCATCATGAGTCACCATCACTATGGCAACATCTTGTTCAACTGCAATCTTTTTTAACATCTTTACAACTGACACAGAACGATCCATATCTAGTGCTGCTGTTGGTTCATCAGCAAGTATTATCTCGGGATTATTCATGAGTGCTCTTGCTATTGCTACTCGTTGATTTTGTCCACCACTAAGTTGACTCGGCATAGCAGATTCTTTATCTGATATATCAAGATACTTTAGTAATTCTCTTGCTTTTTCTTTTGATTTACTTTCCTCAACTTTATTTGCTTGAGGTAATAATGTTAAATTATCTATAATATTTAAAAAAGGGATGAGATAATGTGCTTGAAAAATAAAACCTATCTTTTCACGTCGTATTTTTCTTGTCTTTTTAGTCAGCCACTTATCTTCATAAACTTTTTCTTCCCCTAACCACATTGTTCCACTATTTGGCTCATCTACACAACCAAGCATCATCAAAAGTGTTGTTTTACCTGCACCACTTGGAGCTATAAGTGCTACGAGTTCACCTTTATTTATGGTAAAACTTGCATCCTCAATTATAGTGACAAGAGAATCATCTTTTCCAAACGATTTATGAAGATTTTTTATTTTAATTGCTTGTTTCATTATTCTTTTACCCACCTATAGCAGCTCTTGGATCTGCTTTGATTACTTTATTTACCCCAACAAAAGAGGCTAAAACAGAAGCTATTACTATAATACCAAAAAGCACCCATGCATCTTGAACTTCTAGTACAACTCTTTTTGGAAATTTACTATATATAAGATGTGAAAAAACATTGCCAAATATAAATGCAAAAACTCCTAAAAGTAAAGTTTCTTCAATAATCATCTTTGTAATCATATAGTTTGGTAATCCAATAAGCTTCATAATCGAAATCTCTTTCATTTTTTCTAAAGTCATTGTATATATGATAAGAGCAATAATAATCGTTGCAACTAAAATCAAAATTGCAGTAAATAAACCTATCTGCTTTGATGCTTTTTCAACTACATACTTTGTTAAGACTGCTTTTTGTTCTACAGCAGTATAAACACTTTTATGATACCATTTTGCTAAATCCTCTGCAACATTTTTTACAACATAAGCATCATATAACTTTATAACAATAGCATTTACCATGTGTATGTCTTTGTTTACAATACCTCGAGCTTTATCAGTTTGAATCCGTTTATTTGAGTATGAAAATTGCAATTCTTGAGCATCTTTTAAACTTATGTATGCTAAAAAATCTCCACCTGAAGAAACTGTTCCATGAGTTATGCCAACAACGGTATATATATTTCTTCCCAGTGGTATAGTATCACCAAGTTGAAATCCAGTTTTATCTGTCACAACTATTTCGTAATGATCAGATTTAAGTTCCCTACCTTCTATTAGATGTTCTTTATTTAAAGGAGAGAGTTTTCCATATACATCATAACCTACTGCATAGACTCGTATTTTTTTATGGCCTTTTGGAAGTTGTATATTTTGAAAGGTTATAGCCTCTGCTATTTTAACAGCAGGATTTCCTAATAGTGTATTTTTTAAATCTTCATGCACTCTTGAAGCTTCTGCGAAAGGTCCAAAAGTACCTTCTTGAACTACCCACATATCTGCATTTATATCATTGAGAAGCACTTCAGCATCTTTAATCATCCCTCTATACACACCCATCATAATCAGCACTATACCAAGGAGCATTCCAACCCCCATAGCAGTAACAACAAATTTCCCAAGAGTATGCTTTATGTCTTCTTTTGCTAGGTAAATCATAAATGAATTTTCATCCCTTCTGTCAGTGGTTTTTTATGTGTATTTAGTATGATAATTTTATTTTTTAAATCAAAATTTTTCAGAGCCACTTCTTGATTAGTTTGTGCAATTATTTCAATCTTCACAAAACTTGCATAAGAGTTTTTCACTACCCAAACACCTAAAATACCTTTTTTTTCTACTACAACATAAGTAGGAATTTTTACTACATTATAATATATTTTTGAGAGTATTTTTACCTCAGCTTGTGCATTTATGTAAAACTCTTTTGGTACATGAACAAAAGCCACATCTACTTCTTTTTCTAATGTTACTGCATCATTTGTAGCATAAACTCTACGTACTATACCCTCATATATTTTATCAGGATTTGCACGAAGTACTATAGTAGCTTTTTGTCCTACTTTGATGTTAGCACTAACTCTTTCATCAATTTTTGTTACAACCCATAGACTACTTACATCTACAATTTTAAGTACAGTAGTTGTAGAACCAATAGTCTGTGCTACCTCAACATTTTTAGAGACTACATACCCATCTATAGGGGCATAAATATTTAGCCTTTGAATCTTTGCTTGTATAATATCTTTATTTTTAGAAGCTATTTCTGCATTCATTTTGGCAGAACTAACGCGAGCTTGAGTTGCTTTTATACTTGCATTTATACCTTCTAACTCCGCTTTTGCTTTGTCATATTCAGATTGTGAAGCAAACTTTTTCTCTTTTAATTTTGTATATCTTTTATATGTAATGTCTAACAATACTTTTTGAGATTCTTGATTGTTTAGTTCATTTTTGGATACTTCTATATCATATTGCATTTTCCTAAAAGTTGCTTCTGCTACTGCCAACTGTTCTTTCAAATCAATACCATCTATAGTAACCAACAAGTCACCTTTTTTTACCCACATACCGACATCAGTATTTATCTTTAAAACTTTACCGCCTATTTGTGGTGTGATTTCATAAATATTTTTAGCACCTACATTACCTATTGCTTTAACATTTACTTCTAAGTTTCCAACTATTGGTGATATAGTTTTATATGTTGTTTTTGGTATATATATTTTAGTATAAAAGAGAACACCCAGCACAAGTACAAACAATGCTCCTAAAATATATTTTATTATTTTGTTCATTATATTTTTCCTTGTAAATATTCAAGTTTATGTATCATACTACTTCGTTCATAGTATGCACTCAGAAGTCCTAACTTTGCATCTAGTTTCAAAGCGATAGCATCCAGTACTTCTATATATGTTGCAAGTCCTTCTTGATACCTTGCATCTAAAATATTTGATGTATCCCTAGCTGCGACAAGTTGTGCTTTTTTTGACTGAATAGTTTTTTCATATCTTTTTATATCGATTAAGATAGCTTCCACTTCGTCTTGTAAAAGTAGTTTTTGAGAATTATATTCTTCTTGTTGTGTTTGTCTTTCTAATTTTGCTTCTTCTACCTGTGCAGATATTCTCCCTCCACTATAGATTGGGATATTTACGGTTAAACCTATGAGTTGAGAGTCATACTCACTTAATGTATTTTGATGAGTAAAAGATGCAATAGCATCAATAGATCCGTAGTGAGATGCTTGTAAAGACTTATAATCTAAGTTACTCTTCTTAATCTCGCGTTGTAGTACTTGTAAAGACAAAGATTTATTGAGTATCATCTTAACATCTATCTCACCTAGTGCAGCATCATATGTTTGTAGTTTTACATCACTTGGTACTTTTTCTCCTATATAAACAGAGAGAGTATTACATGCTTTTTCAAGATTAGCTTGTGCAATAGCAAGATTGTCTTGAGCAATATAAAATGAAGAAAGAAATCTACTTGCATCTGCTGATGTTTTCAGCCCCTCTTTTACAAATGCTTTTGCCTGTTTATAAAGAGCTTCTTTAGATTCTAAATCTTTTATCCTTACATCAACTGCTTCTTGATTAACAAGTATAAGCTCATACTGTACTTTAACCTTATAAGCTAAATATGCTTTTGTATCTTCTAATGAAAGTTTTGAAATTTTTACAGATTCATTTTTTGCATCAATATTAGCTGTTGTTTTAGAAAAATCCCATATTTTCTGAGAGAGTTGTGCTCCAACTTGCCAACCATCACTCTCTTTTGTGTTAAACACTCCATTTGTAGGGAAAACATATGTTTTTGTAGCATCATACTCTGCATTTATATTTATTTGAGGTAAATAATCTGCATTTGCCATTGCCACCCTACTTTGACTTTGAGAAACATGTAAAACAAACTTTTTTATATCAGGATGAGTATGTAAAACTTTTGTTATAGCTTCTTCTATACTTAATTGTTGTGCTGATAAACTGATACCTATCAATAGACTCAATAATCTTATCTTCATTTGCTTTTCTTTCCATTTATCATAGTAGATATCAGACCTTTTTGCGTTGTATTGTCTGCCATAACAACACCTGCTAAATGCAGTGGCACAAAAAATAGTACATAATAATAAACAAATTCATGTACTTCTTTAATACTGTGAATAAGTTCTTTATCCATTCCTAAACTTTGAGAAAAGTACATTACTAAGCCACTAATACTCATAAATATAAGTACCCCATACACAACAATATAAAGTAATTTTACTAGTTTTTTATGTAAAGAAAGTGTTTGAAAAGGTTCATTCTTTGAATGCTCAGCAATGTAGAGGTATATACGAAACACAACTAGAGAAGCTAAAACAAAACCCAAATATATATGCCATTCCCACATCCCCGCTCGTATAGCTTTAGCAAGTGATACTGCTTGATCTTGTGAAATACTTATTTGTATTTCTGTCAGCTTGTTTACAATCAACTCGGCATTAGTTCTCCAACTTAAAAATGTTTTTCTTAAAAAAACAGTTCCAAGTAGTGCTAAAACAACAAAGGCATTAAGCCAATGCCATAATCTAAATAATAATGTATATTTCATCATCAACTCCTTTTTTAAGATAGTTTGTAATTATTACATTTGCATGTTAACTTAATGTTAATTTTTTTTTGGATATTCTAATTCTGTTTTACACCATTCTTCACCAACTGAACAACATCCATCTATAACACCAATATTTTTCAGCCCTCTATCAAATGCCCAATAGTGATTATAACTCCCATCTCGTAAAAATTCAAAAGCACTCACTATATCCGATGCATTTGATTCCTCTGCATCAACAAGATATTTGTCCAAATCATCAATATCTGTTACCTCAACCATACAAGCAACTTGAAGGGCATCAATATTTGTCTGTTCCCCTTTAGATAATAGTACATTATATAAATCTTGGATTTTTTGTATATTGTATACACCCGCTATACCCACTACATTAACATCTGTAATAGAGAGCTCTGTTGCATTTATATCATACTTAGTAACTAAAGCTTTTACCGTTGCTATATGCTTTATTTCAGATTTGCTAGCTATATTGTAAAATTGCTTTTGTGCTGGGAAAAGAGTAAATAGTTTATTGTAAATATCATAAGCTAATCGTTCTTCATTTCCCATATATGCTAAATTATTTTTTACGGTATCACTCAAAACATTTAATGCTGTAGAGAGAGAAGCTACTACTGTATCTGGAAGTTCTGCACTATTTATACTAGCGACAGTTAAAGTTGTTTGTTCTAAATGAGAAATAGCTTCTATAGTTTCTACTTTTACTACTTCAGCATCTCCTAGATAGTTATCGAGGTTATTAAGATTGAAGTCCTCTGTATAGGTTATTTTCTCTATTGAAGAGAGGTTAATATCTATCCCATTTGAAGCATTAGCATCACTATCTAATGATTGCAAGAGTTGAGCCATCGCTATCACTTTAGTATTATTAATTTCACTTCTTTCGACACCAACTAAATCTTGAGGAAATATATGTTTATCTAAAGGTAAACTTTTCATCTCCCCAAGTTTAATACCATGTAAAAAGAACTCAACTGGTAATTTTTCACACTGAAATTCACCGTTAGAACCTGTTAAGGCTATCTTCGCATCAAAACAACTATAAGAAGCACCTTTTACATATGAATCAGCGAGTTGTCCATTGAAGCTTGTAGATGAAGTAGTTGTACTCTCACCACACCCTAATAAAAATGTACTCAATAAAGCCACTAGTAACATTGATTTTGTATTTTTGATATTTAACATTTATTTTCTCCTAAAACTATTTCTTCTTAAAATAGTACCAAAGGAGTGTTAGCTAAATGTTAGCGAGAGAACTTGAGGATAAAGATAGAGCCTTTTGTAGATGTTTTGACATCAATAGTCATATTCATTGCGTCGGCTAATCGTTTTACTATATCTAAACCTATGCCACTACTATGTTCTGCACTATACAAACGCTCAAAGATTTTTTCTACTTCTATTATTCCATGACCACTGTCTTCTATATATATGGAATTATCTTGTATATATATTTTTACAAAACCTTTTTGAGAATTATATTTACAAGCATTAGAAATAATATTTTGCAAAATCTGCTTCATTGCACTTGAGTTAATTTTCACTGTAAAGCTTGTACACTCTTCTATAAATTTTATCTCTTTATAAATACTTTTTTGTGTTTCTACAACTTCGTGAATAATCTCACAAACATTTATTTCTTGCATTTGGAAAGTTTCTTCTTCAAGTAAGATTATCAAGTTTTCATGAAGTTCTGAAATATTTTGTACACTTGCTTGTACCCTAGAAAAAGCATTATTCTTTTGAAGTTCTGGTATCTTTTTTAAAATACTCATATTAAGTTTTATAGATGTGACAGGGGTATTTAAATCATGAATCAAATCTTTAGCAAATTTATCCAATTTTACTAAACTCTCTTCAAGTGGTTTTAAAGCATTTTTTGCAAGTTTATAACTTATCAGTGCAAAAACAAGTAGTAATAACAACTGTATTAACAAAATATTTTGTTTGAGATACCAGAGCTTATTTAAAAAATATTTTTTATCTTTATATACAACTAAATAATCTAAGTTTCTATTCATTGGAATATACTTACTAAACTCTGTTGGAGAAACTGTAAAATTTCTAATATCTATATGTTCATTAGGTAGTTTTTTAAAAAGGTGTCTATATCCTGCTTTATAATTTACTAAACTACCACCCATCTTAATATGTCTAGCATATTCTATTAGCGAGAACTCTTCACTTTTTAAATAAGTATCTCTCATTTGAGAAAAATAAACATAGCCTACTGCAAGTATTAAAATAGCAACACTTATAAAGTAAGTAATAAAAAATTTTAAAAATGCTTTTTTTTCATGCTTTTGCAAGACGATATCCTATCCCTTTGATCGTTTCTATAGGAAGTCCTATCTTACGTAGTTTGTTTATATGAACGCGAAGTGCTCCCTCACTCATCTCTTTATCTTGCGATAAAGATTCAAAAATCCACTCTTTGAGTACAGTTTGATTTAAATTTTTAAAAAATAGTTTTGTTATTTGAAGTTCATATGGTGCTAGTTTAACGAATTTATTTTCTTTATATAGTTCATTTTTCATGCTATTGTAAATAAACTCATTTAAAGATATTTTTTCAGAATAACTTTGAAAAGATTTTCTCAAAAGTGCCCCAATACGGACAAGAAGTTCATCAAAATCAAAAGGTTTTTTTATGTAATCATCAGCACCTACCTCAAAACCATGAGATAGAGATGTTATATCACTTAGTGCTGTTATAAATATTGCAGGAGTTGTATTTCCTGATTTACGCAAGTTTTCTAAAAGTTCAAATCCATTTAAAAAAGGAACATTTACATCTAAAAGAAGTAAATCAAACTCTTGTACAAAAGTCTCATCTAAAGCCATTTCTCCATCTGTAACATGAGTCACTTTAAAATCTTCACTTACTAAGAGTTCTACTAATGTTTCTGCAAGTATTTTATCGTCTTCTAAAAGTAATAATTTAGGCATTTTGAGCCTTTGTCTTAATCTTCTTCTTTAAATCCAAAATCTTCTTCGTCATCTCCCTGCTTTTGAGCCTCTTTTATATCATCAATAAGCTCTTTACACTCATCTTCTTCAATATCTCCACTTGTGATATCTTCAAGTACATCTTGCAAGTCTGCTTTAAATTCACGAAGTTCTTCTATCTCTTCTTTAGCATCTTCTGTTGCTTCTTTGTTATCTGCTATCTCTTCAAAAATTGCATCTAATGATTCATCTATATCTGGGATAACTACTTTTATAATTAATTCTTCTAATTCTTCTGCATATGACATTTTTAGACCTTTATCTTTTTATTTTTGCAATTATACAATAGAGTTCTTGCATAACATCTAAAAGTTTAAAATATAAATAAATGTAATGTTACTAACATAATTATAACAACTGTCGATATTATTTATATACAAGAAGGAAAAATAGAGAAAAATCTTATAAACCAAGGAATTTCATCATGTTAGTTTGGTTATTGGTACTTTTATTGCTAGTTGGACTTATATATGTTGCTTATAGAGTAAAAATCACTAACAAAATGTTAGATGTGGATGACACTCATCAAAAGCCACACTATACATTTAAACTATAAGGGTAAAAAATGGCAATCGGTCTCAATAACCATGTTTTTAAAGGTCACAAAGCACTTCTTGGCGGTAAATTTGTAACTTACCGTGAACTTGAACTCTCAGCAAGGTATGATATTTTTTCAAAATCTGCTAATGGCTTCGATTGGGGAAACCATGCAGATGCTTCACTGCAACTATCATTTGCCATGCTATACTCTTTAAGTGACAAAGATTTAGCAACAAAATATGCACAACAATATACTACCGATGTTATCAGTAAGATAAGTTCAAGAGACTGGATAATCTCAGCGAATGATGTATTGAAATGGATAGATATAAACTGCGAAAAGCCTAAAGAAGATACGCAAGCTGTTCCTGCTCCTATGATGAAAAAGTTGCAACCTATTCGTAAAGCAAAACGTACGAATAAGCCCAAAACTAATGTAGTTAAAGACATCTGTAAAGAGTTAAATATCACCCAAAAAGTACTTGCTGAGATACTAGAAGTTCCAGAAGGAACAGTAAGTAGTTGGGCTGTAAAAAATGAGATACCACGTCTTGGAAAAAAGGCAATAGAATTTTATATTCTATATTCGAAAAATCAAAAAATCGTAGATAGTTATAGAAGTTTTAAAGAGCTTCTTGAAGTTTCTTAAGGGAGAAAAATGAAACCAAAAGATGAAGTCACGCGGAGTCTTCTTATAGACAGAAAAACTTGGGATGAGTCCATGAAGTACTCACGAGATAGATATAAAATGAGTTTAAGTAAAGTAATAGAGTCTTTACTTCAAGATTGGCTTGCCAAAGAAAAGCGTAAACCTTTAGATAACTCAAACCAAGGAAAGTTTTTTGAGTAAATCTTTAACTATCTAGCATATCCAGTGTTTTTAGTTTCATCTTCATCAAAAGTAAGAAGAGCTAAAACACTTTTTTTGTTCATTTTACGAGCAAAATCTACAGCGCGAAATCCTTTTATATCACGTGCTGTTTGATCAACTCTGTTTTCTATGAGTATTTTTGCTATTTCTACACGACCGTAACATGCAGCAGCCATAAGGGCTGTGAAACCACTTCTTCTCTGTGTTTTGTTTATATCTATGCCTTCTTCTATAAGATAATTTAAAATCTCAATATTATTATATGTTATTGCCATATCAAAGATACTCACACCTTCATCATCAAAATCAAAGGCATTACCACCTTTTTGAATAATAAGCATTATCGTATCTATGTCACAATGTTCTCGTATAGCAAAAGCTATAACAGATTCTCCACTTTCACTACTAGTTTCATTAACATCTGCACCATCTTTGATGTATTTTTTAATGCCAAGGTAATCATCACTTTTTAAAAGCTCTATCCATTTATGCAAAGTAAATTCTCTCTTATTGATTTAATTTATATAGTATATATCATATTTCATTAGGAGTTTTTAAGTATAATTCCATCATAAATTAATTAAGCGAGAATTCAATGGAAATCATACAAACAACAGATGCTTTTAAAGCACTTATAGACACTATAAAAACTTCGACTCCTAACTACAAAGACCCTCTAGCTTTTGGTATAGCAAGAGTAGACTATGGACAATTTAATGTAGATAAATCTCTTCAAGCAACTTTTCCACTCATTAACTGGGATGAAAACTTTGGAAGTGCTGCTATTTTTATCAAAGCACTCAGTGAGCAAGGTATTGAAGTTGATTTTTCACAAGATGAAGTAGTTTGTACTATTAACACCGACTTCTTAAAAAGCTGTTTAAATGCTTTTACTCCTTACTCTGACGAAGCACATGGCGATGCACATAAAAACATTCAAGTTATTTCTGCACTTTACACACAGATTATGAACAGTGGCTCTTTAGAAAATGAATTTAAAGTTGTTTTTCTTTTTGAAGATGGAGCATGTCAAAGTGTTGAAGCAACATACTTAAAACTTTATGCACTCTCTCAAGCGAAAGTTGGCCTTCGTGAACTGAACCTAAATGGTGCATTTGGAGCACTTCCAAATGTTGCATGGTCAAACGGACAGCCTATAGAACTTGAATATCTAAGAGAATTTGAAATCGAACTTAAACTTGCAAATGAGTACCCACACATCGACTTTGTAGATAAATTTCCAAGATTTTTGCAACACATCATTCCAGCAGATAACACTCGTATCTTAGATACTTCTAAAGTACGTTTTGGCGCACAACTAGCGGCTGGAACTACAGTTATGCCAGGTGCTTCATACATCAACTTCAATGCAGGAACGACTGGACCAGTTATGGTTGAAGGGCGTATCTCTTCATCAGCGATTGTTGGTGCTGGAAGTGATGTTGGTGGTGGTGCTTCTATCCTTGGTGTTTTAAGTGGTACAGATGGAAACCCTATCTCTATCGGTAAAAATACACTTCTTGGTGCAAACTCAACCTGTGGTATTCCTTTAGGTGATGCTTGTATAATTGATGCTGGGCTTTCTATCTTAGAGGGCACAAAAGTAGGTATTTACCCAGCAGAACTTAAAAAAATTATGGATGTAAATACTAACGCGAACATGAATGGTGAGGTTTTCAAAGCAGGACAACTTGCACACTTTAGTGGTCTACACTTTAGACAAAACTCTATGACTGGTGAAATCACAGTTTCGCGTTCAACGCGAGAAATCAAACTTAACGCTGATTTACACTAAATCAAACTTCTCAACTACTTCTTATCTTCCAAGGTGTATAATTGGAAAGTTAAGGAGTAAGCCATGAATATTTCAAACAATATTTCATCTCTTCGAGCACAACAACAAGTTTTAAATACAAATGCAAACAATATTGCTAATCTTAATACAGATGGTTTTAGACCAAGTGACACACGAGTTGTCGAAAATGATAAATCTCTTATTACAAATACAAGATTAGCAGATGACAATGGTTCACAAAAGAGTCAAACAGATTTAGCAAAAGAGATTCCAGACCAGATTGTTGCACAAAATGCCTCAGCAGTTAATCTATCTGCCATTAAAACTCAAGATGAGATGCTTGGAAGTTTACTTGATATAAAAGCATAAAAAAAATTAAAAGGTATTCATACTTTTTAATTTTTTCAGTAGTGAAGCGTCAGCATCATAGTTTTCTAACTCTTTTCCAAGTTCTAAAGTACTAAAAACAACTTTTCCAACAATGTAACGTCCTTCTTTACCTTCTTTCTTTGTTTTAACACCCCATACATTTTGCAAGATGATAACCTCACCTTTATTGACTCCAACATAAAGCACTATATGTCCTTTTTTATAAAGTAATGTTCTGAAAGGGACTCCTAGAAATTTTATTTTTTTTAACTTTTCTTTTTTATTCAAGTTATCTAAGCTAACTATTTCTCCAACGCGACTCTGTCTTGAAGAGTTCCTCGGCAACCACATACCAAAAGGAGCAAATAAATCTCTAAGTGTTGAAGAGCAATCTCTCTCTCCATACAAACCACCCCATCCATATTTAGATTTTTTTATGTCATCAAGTACTTGTTTCAGATTTTCACTATTAAATTCTATATTTCCAATATGAGCTATACTTTTTGAAATTTCAACTTTAACAAATCGAGGTTTATTTTTTTGAAATGTTTCTATCGCTAAAACAATCAAAGAATCTTTTTTCTCTTGGATAAGAGGTAAAAGCATTCCTAGTTTTGAATCAAATAGATATTCACCTTTTATAGAGTTTAAGGCTACATTATCTCGCGTTAGAAATACTTGTTTTGCCTGTTGTAGGTATGTAACTTGTTTATCGTTTAGATAGGCTATATCTTTTACTTGTACCCAACCAAAAGTAAAACTACTGATAACATGTGCCCATTTTTTATCTTTAGAGTAGTGTGTAATAAAAAGTGGTTTATTCGCATGTATACGACTATTTTGCAAATAATCAAAAGGAAAACCTTCTCCTGCTTGTTTTGGATTTAAAAAAAGTGGTTTTTCTGTTGGAAATGCACGAATATCTAACGAGTGTAAGGTAATTGCTTTTTGATGAATACTGTCATAGGCAGGAAAATTTGCATTATAAAATGCTTTATAAAAGAAACTGTTTTCAAGGGGTTTAAGATTTTGTCCATATGTTTTTTTCTCCCAGTAACTTTGAAATGCCCAATCAACATCATTCCAAACACTTTCACCATTTTCTAAGTTCCATGCACTAAAGTAACTTGTTTCAAAGGCTGTTTGAGAAAACAAGTGAGCCTTGATATGAGCATTTTCAATATACCCTGCACTCTCTTGATTTTTAAGATCAATTACTTTTTTCTTTTTCTCAACTTGAA
>Ga0256826_1001839_pt1 | contig 13143 bp, 13 predicted proteins | sample CV79metaG_FD_185975 | JGI IMG/M metagenome (GOLD analysis project Ga0256826, IMG submission 185975) | Hydrothermal vent microbial communities from East Pacific Rise, Pacific Ocean - CV79 | ecosystem: Environmental > Aquatic > Marine > Hydrothermal vents | place: Pacific Ocean: East Pacific Rise...
GATATTATAAAAACAAAAAATATATCTTTAACAAATAAATTTACAAGAAGAAAAGGAAAACCAACAATTCCCCATACAGCAGAGAAAATGTCTAAAGATATGAGTATTCCAGCATATGGTAAGAAGGTTTTAAAAGTGCCTATTGTTGATGGTTCTAAAAGTGTAAAAGTTAAACTATATTATCGTTTAGTAAATGCAGAAGTACATAAAATACTTAATTTAAAAGATGCTATTTGGTCTAAAAAAACTCTTATAACATCTAAAAATATAAGGTTAAAATACTAAATAATTAGTATTTTATTCCTGTTATTTCTCTAATCTTTTGTATTGTTGGCATTGCTATATTTCTAGCTTTGTCTGCACCAGCAGCTAAAATATCTCTCACTTCATTTTGATTAGCAGCAAAGTATTCTCTTTTTTCACGATATTCTCTAAAATATTCCCACATCACTTCAGCAAGATACATTTTAAAATGTCCATGACCTTCCCCACCTTTTTTATATCTATCTTGTAAAGCTAAAAGATTATCACCCTCTAAAAATAGTTTTGCCATATTATAAACATTACAATTAAGAAACTCTTTTGGCTCTTCCATTGATACATTCTCAGTTACAATTTTTTTAATAGTTTTAAGTTGTTTTTTCTCTTCACCAAAAATATTTACAATATTTCCATAAGACTTACTCATTTTTTGACCATCAATTCCTGGAACTGTTTTAACTTCTTCTTGAACACGAAATTCTGGCATAACAAGTATTTCACCATATTGATTGTTAAACTTTGTAGCAATGTCTCTAGCTATCTCTACATGTTGAATCTGATCTTTTCCAACTGGAACAACTTCACTTCCAAAAAGTAAAATATCAGCAGCCATTAGAACTGGATAAGAAAATAGTGAATGATTTGTTGCTTGACCACGGGCAGTTTTATCTTTGTAAGAATGAGCACGTTCAAGTAAACCCATTGGTGTAAAGCCTGAAAGTATCCAGTAAAGTTCTAATACTTCTTTTACATCTGATTGAACCCAAAAAGTTGATTTTTCAGGGTCAATTCCAAGTGCTAGAAAATCTGTAGCACATTGCATTGTAAGTTCACTTAGCCTAGTTCCATCTTGAACTGATGTCATTGCATGATAATTTGCAATAAATGCAAAAGTTTCAGAATCTTTTTGTGCCTCTACCATTTGCTTAATTGAACCAAAATAATTTCCAATATGTAAATCACCTGATGGTTGAATGCCCGTTAATACTCTCATTTTTCACTCTCACTTCATAAATATTATAAATTTTTTTGACATTATACATTCTTTAACTATTTTTTGCTATCATTAAGTAAGAAAGAGAGTTTTAAAACTCTTTATAAAAAGGATTTATTATGAATGTACAAATTCACGCAAAAGATATAACACTTCAAAGTTCAACAAGAGCACACATAGAATCAGCAATTGATTCTTTCACAAAATATTCATTAGATATTACATCAGTAAATGTTCACTTAAAAGCTGAAAAAAAAGGTGTAAATATAGAATTTGATATTCATGTAGCACACGCTCAACCAGTTGTAATTTCTCAATCAGATGACAACCTTGATGCAGCAATTGATTTAGCAATTGATAGAGCAACAAAAGCACTTCGTCGTTTACATGATAAAGTAGTTTCACACCAAAGTGGATCGGTTAAAGATTTAGAAACACTTGACGCTTAATGTATAATTGGGTTTTATGGTTTCATGTAATCTCTTTTGTCTCTTGGTTCGCAGTACTATTTTACCTACCTAGACTTTTTGTTTATCATGCTGAAAATATTGATAACAAAGGTTTTGTAGAAGTAGTTAAAATCCAAGAGATGAAACTTTTTAAATATATTGGCGTACCATCTATGTGGGCTACAATTTTTTCTGGTGCTTATCTCGCATATATCTATGGATTTGCTGGAAATGCTTGGTTGCATACAAAGATTAGTTTTGTAGTTCTTCTAGTAATTTATTTTTTCTCTATGGATAAATATAGAAAAGAATTTTTAGAAGATAGATGTACAAAAAGTGGTAAATTTTTTAGAGTTTATAATGAAGTTCCAACAATATTAATGTTGATTATTGTTGGAATGGTTGTAATAAAACCTTTTTAGGTTTTATTACTTTTCACCCTTCTTCTTAGCCTTAAAGAGTAAAGGCACTCCAGTAAAGTTAAAAGACTCACGTAATTTATTCGTTAAGTATCTTCTATATGTAAAATGAAGCCCCTTAGGCTTATTCATAACGATTGCGATTCTTGGTGGTCTAGTCTCATATTGTGTAGCATAATAGATACGAATAACTTGTCCATGCATAGATGGAAGCTGATGTCTTCTCATTGCTTTATCCATCGCATCATTTAGTTGACTAGTTGTAATACGCTGAGAATAGTTTTCATTAATCTCTAAAATCATATCATTAAGCTTATCAACTCTTTGATGACTTTTTGCAGATAATGTAATAATAGGGGCATAAGCTAAAAATTTAAATCTATCGCGTACACTTTGAATTATTTTATCATGTTCTTCTCTTTTTGAGATATCCCATTTATTTAAAACTATAATACAAGCTAATCTATTACTATCAACAAGTCCAGCTATCTTCTCATCAAGGTCTAAAAATGGTTCAGAAGCATCAAGTACTACTAGTGCCATATTTGAGTTGTCAAGCATCTCTGTTGTACGCATAAGCGCGAACTTCTCAATACCTACAATCTTACCACGACGACGAAGACCAGCAGTATCTACAAATGTTAATTGCTTTCCTTTATACTCTATACTTTCATCAATTGGGTCAATAGTTGTTCCAGCAACAGAACTTACAACTGAACGTTCTTCACCTAAAAGTGCATTTAAAAGTGAACTTTTCCCAACATTTGTTCGACCAATTATAGAAATTTTTATGTGGTTAATATCTTCTTCATTAAATTCTTTGATTTTATCATTTTGAGCGAAGATAGTACCATCATCAATAATACCATCCATTTCATCATCATCCCAATAAGTAAAGCCATCATCTTCTTCATCTTGCTCATCTACATTTGCAAAAAAGTCTTCATCAGAAAGTTCAGGTTCATTTACAAGAATATCTTCCTCTTCTTCAGTTTCTTCCTCTTCTTTGATAATATCACAATCTGGAATTTTAGAAGCAATCCAATCTAGAAGCTCTAAAGTGTTTCTATTATGAGATACGGAGATTCCAAAAATAGCATCAGTTCCAAACTCATAATAGTCCCAAAGATTTTCTTTCATTTTATCGTTGTCAATCTTATTTACAACAAGTGCAATATCTTTACCCATTGTTTGAAGTTCATAAAAAAACTTTTTATCTACATCTTCAGGTATACTTTTCCCATCAACCATATATAAAATTATGTCAGCTTGATAAGCAGCTTTAAGAGACATCTCTTTAATCTTATCAAACAGCTCACAACCTTGGTCTAATCCACCAGTATCTAAAAGCAAAGCTTGCTTATTTATAATAGTTACATCACGTCTTTTTACATCACGAGTAGTCCCCGCAATATCAGCAGTAATTGCATCTCGTCTTTTAACAAGTCTATTAAAAAGTGAACTTTTCCCAACATTTGGACGACCGATAATGGCGATTTTTTTCATGATATATAACCTTAACTTGAAGTAAAAAATATTTATTTGATAATTATTATTTATTTGAAATTATATCTAAATAACTGATAGTAAAAAAATGAGTTTAAAATTGAAGATAAAACTCTCTTAAAAAGAGAGTTTTTAGTTTGGAATCAACCAAATATAGTAGTTATTATTTTTTGGATTTCTCCAAGTTTTTTCTTCTTTAGCACTAATATTTGTTACATCTGATGAAACCGTAGTTTGTGAATCATATGATGAAGTATATCTTCCACTATTTTCATGTTGAGTACTAACAGAAGAAGTTTTTACAGATGCTGCTTTTTGTTTAGCTAATTTTTTTAAAGCACGATCATGAGCAACCTCTTCTTGAGCAGCATTACCATGCATATGAGTGGAACACATTCCTACGGCACCAATTGTATGATTGTTAATCCAAGTTGGCTTAGGATCTTTTGGCTTAGGGACTTCTCCACATCCACTCAAAAGAACTAAAGCTATAAAAAAACTAAAAATTACTTTCATTAGTTAGTTGGAAACTCTTTATCAAGTGCATCTAAAGCTTGTTTAGATTGAAATTGTTGCCATAAAGCGTCTTCGTTATTGTGACTTGAACTTTGAGTTACTGTCTTTTTAACATTTTTATTTACAAGTTTATCATCAACTGCAACTAGAACATATAATGTACCAGTTTTTCTAGAAGTATACTCTTTTACTTTTCTTGAACCAGAAAGATCAATTTTAGTAAGTTGTTTTGTAACAGAAGTAGAAACAGCATCTAATGTTTCATTATCACCATTACCTGTTGATCTCATAAAGTCTTCCATTTTAGCTTTAACTTGTACTTTAACTTGTGCTGAAAGTTTTGCACGAGCTCTAGCAACAGCTTGTTGAGTCTTCATAGATTCATTTTTAGAAGTACCAATACCAACAGCAGCATAAGAAGCACCTTCAATTGTAGAGTTACATACCCATTCAGGTACTACTTCACCACCTTTATAACAACGCTCATCTAACTCAGAAGATGAAGAAGGTTTAGCATCTTCAGTACATGCAGTGAAAGTTGCTGCCATTAAACCTATAAGAGCGATTTTTGAAATAGTTTTGATCATTTTTTGATCTCCTTTAATTTTGTTATATTGATTGTAGCAGGATTCATCTTAAACATTATTTAGTTTTAATTGTAAATCATATTTATTAACATCATAGAAATTTATTATTTTTCAAAGCCTATAAAATCAAAAATACCAAGTTTTTTTATTTTGTAATCTAAATGAATAGCAGCTTGTTCTTTTGCTTCTTTATAGTTTTTTCTAGATTTACCGATGAAAGTATGTTGTCTAAATGAAATTTTATTCTTATCATTATCAAAAGTTGTTAATTTAACTAGATTTCTTGACTTGTTGAAAGTATAGTTTTGTGATTTTATAGTCTTGGAAGTAACAAGTAATTTAAAGCTATTCTTTGTATTTATTCTATTTTTTACACTTAAACCTTTTGCTTCAATAGCTTTTTTTATACTTTTAGAAAATATTCTTGAATTACCATCAGTTAATACATAAAAATTAATACTATTTTTTAACTCGTTATATTCCTCTTTTAAATCATTTAAAAAAATAAACTCTTCATTAGCACTATAAGTTGATATCAACAACTCTTTATATTGAGCTAAAGATGCTAAAGTTTCCCATTCTTTAACAGCAATTTCTAAAGCCATAAATCTTTTTATAGCATTTTTATTTAAAGCTTTTTTATTAACTTCTTGAGCCCTATGAAACTTAACATCAGATATACTCTTAAGTTTATTAAAAATACTTATTCTTGGTATACTAATAAGAACTAACTCTTCACCTTTAAATGTTTTTGATTTTTCTATTTTTACTCTATTAAAGGATAAACGATTTGCAACTTCCACATTATACTTTTTAATTTTATTTAATATTTCTTTTTTTAAAGGTTGAAGCTTATGATTTTTACTACTAAATTTAGTGTTGACTTCTTTACTTAAGTTATCTCTCATCTTTACGATAGCATTTTTTTTTGCTTGTTCTATTGTCGTTGATTTTGCAACAGCATATAAAAATTTATAATCACTTGGAATATGTGTATACCAAGTTGGAATAGTTTCTGATTTAGGTTTAGGTTTAGAACAAGCTGCAATAAAAACTACTAAAATTGATAAAACTATATTTTTGTACATTAATTAAAAACCTTTTATTTTTTAAAATTTTATCTAAGTTAGTTTAAAACAAGTATAATACTTTTATGAAATATTATGCTTATGAAAATTTTAGAAATGATACCAACCTACTTATTAATAAATGTAAAGATACTCAATTTGACTCAATTATAGCAATAGCTAGGGGTGGACTTACACTTTCTCATGCAGTTGCTGAAGGTCTTAACATTAGAGATGTACAAAGTATACGAACAGAACTTTATGACTCTACATGTAAACGGGATGAATTAAGTATATTTGGTAAATGTGAACTAGAAAAAGCAAAAAAAGTACTAGTCCTTGATGATATAGCAGATAGCGGAGACACTCTAAAAGCTGTAATGAATGAACTTAAAAAAGATTATCAAAATATAGACTTTACTTGTGCTACTTTATTTTATAAAAAAACATCAATATATGAACCAGATATTTGGATAAATGAAGCTACTGAGTGGATAGATTTTTTTTGGGAAAGTGACTATAAACTAAATTGAAATTCTACTTCTTCCAATAACGCCCACCATTAGTTTTAAAATCCGTCTCATAAATATGGGTAGCTATATCTCTTAACATATCTTCATCAAAACCTAAAGGTGGCATTAGTCCATGTTTTTTTATAGCATCATGCATAAGTGACGTTTTTTTATCTGGATTTGATACCCATTTTGACATATACGATATAAAATCTTTTTTCTCAGAAAATGCACTCATATATCTTTTCTTAACTTCATACATTGATGGGGCTGATTCCTCTTTTGTATCTTTATGACAAGTTATACAATTTCCATTATAAAGAAGTGAGTTCATATCGTTAGCCTCTACATGTAGAGCTAAAAATAAAAGAAATAAAAATCTCATTTTATTTTCTTGATTCTTCTATCATCTCATAAGCTTGATTTATCTCTTGAGTCTTAGCTGTTGCTTCTTGCATATAAGCATCAGATTTTCCTTGTGAAGCTATAATATCTGGATGATACTGACGAACAAGTTTTTTATACGCTTTTTTAATAGTTTTCATATCGTCATTTTCACTTACCCCAAGAACAGCATAAGCATCATCAAGACTTGCTTTTGGTTGAATATTTTGCATCATTTTTTCAAACTGATCAAATATTTTATGGTAAAGATTTGGATCAAACTCTAAAGCCTCTGCAATTACACCAAGAACTTCTTCTTCACTATCTGAGCACTCACCATCAATAAAGGCAAGTTGGATTAAAAATCCCATAAACTGTTGTTGTTTAGCTTTATCTCTTCTAGTAGATATCCCTAATCTTTGAGCTATTACTTGAGTATCATCACTTCTATCTTTTTCCTCTTTAAATATCTCTTTTAATATCTCTTTTGTTTTTTGTGGCTCAGGAAAAACAGCACTTATATCATCAAACATTATTCCTACTAGTTGAGCTTCAAGAGCATCAACTTTACCATCAGCTTTTGCAACTTTTGCTACAAGTGCTACAAACAAACCTAAATCACTGTTTTTCAATGACTCTTTATTAACTGCAAAATTTTTAAATGATTTTTGAGAGTATGATGTATATCTTGAATAAGATTTAAACACCGAGTAAAAAATATATCCTAAAATTGCTAAAACTATTAAATTTCCCATAAATATCCTTAAGTGTAAAAAATTTCTATATTTAAAATATAATTATAGAAAATAGAAGTTAATAAACAGATTTTAAATAATTTATAAACTCATCATTTGGAATAGCTTTTGAATAATAATATCCTTGAAGTAAATTACAATCCATATTTTTAAGCATCTCAACATGATCTATAGTTTCAACACCCTCTGCAACAACTTCCATACCCAAAGAATGTGCCATTGAAATAATTGTTTGAACTATTACTTTGTCCTCTTCATTATTTAAAATTTCCATTACAAAAGATTTATCAATTTTAAGCGTATCTATCGGGAATTTTTTAAGATAAGCTAATGATGAGTGACCAGTTCCAAAATCATCTATAGCTATTGATACACCAAGTTTTTTTAATTCACTAAGTATTCTAAGAGTACTATTCATATTAGACATTGAGATAGTTTCTGTTATCTCAAACTCTATTTGTGATGGATTTACATTATATTTTTTTAACATAGATTCAATAAATAAAATAAGTGATGAATCTTGAAATTGTCTAGCCGATAAGTTAATTGAAATTTTTATATCTTTAAAGCCTAATTCATTCCATTGTTTAACTTGAGAGATAGATTCCTCTGTAATTATATTACCAAGTTCAACCATAAGCCCAGTACTCTCAGCCATATAAATAAAATCATCTGGAAATATTAAACCACGAGTTGGATGTCTCCATCTCACTAATGCCTCTGCACCAGATACCATGTTTGTAACTGAGTCTATTTTTGCTTGGTAAAAAACTTCAATCTGCGATTTATTTTTAACCGCATCTGTAAGATCTTGCTCTAAATGTAACTGTTTATCTATATAATTACCCATATGTTGTGAATATATAGTATATCTATTTCGTCCCTCATTTTTAGATTCATACATAGCGGTATCAGCATTTCTAATCAATTCATCACAAGTTTCTCCATGATGAGGGTAAATAGACACACCTATACTAGAAGTTATATATAACTGATGGATTCCTATATCATGCTTATTTTCTAATTTTTTTTGTATTTTTGAAGCAATTATATGAGCATCTTCATCATCTTTTATAGATGGAAGTAAGATTACAAATTCATCACCACCCAAACGTGACAATGTATCAGATTCTCTTAATATATTTTTTAAAATATTTGATATATATACTAATAATTCATCTCCAACACTATGACCAAGAGTATCGTTAATTAGTTTAAAATGGTCAAGATCTAAAAATAAAATCGCTAATTTTTCATTTGCTCTTTTTGTACTCTGAATAGCTTTTATCATTCTATCTTTTAATAATGTTCTATTTGCTAAACCTGTTAAAGCATCAAAATAAGCCAATTTTTCAATAGTTTGTTTATTTTTTACATCTTTAGTTATATCCATACTAACTGCTGTTATATTAACCGAACCATTTTGCTTTTTACGTACCTTACCTTTAGTTTGTACATATATTATTTTAGTATTACTGTGAATAGTATATTTAATATCAAACTTTGAACCTTTTTGTATAGCTTCATTTATAATTAATAAAACTCTTTCATAATCGTCTTCTGATATCAAAGCTAAGAAGTCATCCCAAGATAATTGAGTATTTTGTTTTATTCCCAATATACGATAATATTCATCACTTAAAATAAGTTCTTGTGTAATAATATTATATTCCAAACTACCTACTTTAGCCATTCTTTGTGCATCTTTAAGGTGAGTTTGACTTTGAGTTAATCTATCATTTAATTCTTTTGATGAATTTAAAAAATTAATAATATTTTCAATCATTATATTTGCAGAACTAGAAATAGAATACACTTCATCATTTTTAGATGTATCTAATGTTAATTTTTTTGGTTTCTTTGGATTAAAATTCTTTAATGATATATCTAAAAGTGTTAAATTTTTTAATGACTTATGTAATAAAAATACCAATAAAAAAATAGACAATAAAAAACCTATAGCACCCCATAAAAAATATTTATTAAAATTATTCATATACTCTTCATATGAATCATTTGAATAAATAATAGTCAATTCAGCAAGTTTATCCTGAGTTGTAGGATCAAAAAGTTCAACTGTTTGAAAAAGTTCTTTATTTTTTAAATATTGTTGTGCATTTAATTTATAGTTTGTAAAGGTTTTTGTATTATTTCTATGTAGATCTTTAATTTGAACCAATAATACACTTTTATTTTTCAATACTTTCTTTGAAACTTCATTAATAGCATCTTCAAAACCGTAGCTCAAACTTAATGATAAAGAGGGTTTAATATTATTTATAATAATACCTATTTTTTCATTTTCTAGATCCATATAAGCATTACTAAAAATATTTCTTGCAACAAATGTTACAAATAACATAAACATTATTGAAAATGAAAGTATATGAAATGTTGTTTTAAAAGCTATAGAATTAAATTTCATATTTATCATACAATTCGTATTTCAGAATAATAAAGCTTTATGAAGTTTAATTTATAAGGTGCAATATTAACTTTTGGTCTATATATGTTAGATATTTCTATCAACATTGGTCTGAGCGATATTTCATATTTTTTTACAGCATCTAAATTTAGTACTGTTTTTATTTTTTTTGATACATTTAAAGATATCATAATTCCATATTTTAAATCATCTTTAAGATAAGCAAAAGTTAAAGCATTATTTTTATAAGCTTGTTTTACTGTATTTTGAACATCTTTTTCATTACTAGGAAATAAATAATAAATATTAGCATCAACATTCTTTATATTTTTATATCTAACTAATTTTGTAGTAATTTTATATGACTTAATTCCATTTTTATATCTAATATCAATCTTGTTTTTTAGTGACGAAGCATATTTATACTCACTATTTTTGTACATAATTGCTATTTTAATAGTACTGTTTTGAAGTTTATCTTTAATTTTATAATCCATCAATAAAATCTTTGGAACAAGGACAGAATGAACTTTAAGCATAGATTCATTTATAGTAAGGCTAAATGCACTAGATACAATGGCTATTATAAGTAAAATTATTTTCATTTTAAAACACCATTTCTGCTTTTACTAAAACAGCCCTTCCACCATCATTAAAATCAAAACTTGATCCAGGTATACTTTGAGGTAAAGCATAGTACATTCCATTATTGAAAAGGTCTTTAACTATAATACTTGCCTTAAAAGCTTTAAAATTATACGATATTGTTTGATCAAAAGTAATACTATCTGACATATCACCCCTTATATCAGATTCACTACGTTTAGAACTTGATACATACTTAAGCAATGAACCGAAACTAAAACCATTATTAGTTTCATATATAAGAGAAGCTGTTGATAAAATATTAGCGATATCAACAAGTTCATCACCATTATCATCTCTAGCATCAACATAAGAGGTAAATAAATTTACCTCTATATTATTAGTTGGTGAATATATATATTCGAGTTCACTACCATAAAACTTATTTTTAGATTCTTGAGTATATCTACCTCCAACCTTTGTAATCATATCTTTTATTTCACTGGCATAAAAATTAATTCTGATTGTATTACTTTGATTATTTTTATAAATTATTCCAGCTTCTATAGAATCTGAAGCCTCTGCATCTAGATTTTTATTTGATGTTAACTCAACCCAAGATGGTGCTCTATATGAGTGTGAATAAAGAGTTTTTAGTCTAATTTGCTCATTAAGTCTATAAACTAAACCTAATGTTGGAGAAAATGCATCTCCAATATCAGAATAATGATCATATCTTAGACCTAAGGACAAATCAAGATCTGAAAATATAGAATATTTATCATTTAAATATATTGAAGTAATCTCTCTTGAATAATCTGGATCTGAAATATATGGAAGACCAGCTGACCACTTGCTTTTAAGTGTTTTTGCTTTTTCATATCTTACACCAAAGAGCAGTTCATTATTATCTAAAGATTGAGATATTAAATCTAATTGAGAGTAATAAGACCTTTCTTTAAAATCAGATTCAATTTGTGATATAGCTGGATGCTCTGCTTGTACATATTGTTCATAACGATTATAACCAGCTAATATATTAATTTTATTATTTTTTGATAAATTATTTTTATAAGATAGTTGTGTGAAATATGAATTATTTTTATTATATTTTTTATCTTTTTGTGTATCTAAAACACCTAGTACACCATAAGCATTTCCAATATCATCTTTTTTAAGTCTTGCCAAAAAAGTGAAATGTTCATCACTAATATTTACCCCAACAGAATAATCTCTTAAATGTCTATCTGTGCTATCTATAGTTTTATCATCTTTTTGATAATATGCATCTAGTGAAAAATTAAACTCTCCTAAATTTGTAGAAACAATAGCACCACTTTTATAATTATCATACTCTCCTGTTGATACAAAAAGGGTACTTTCATTATCTTTATTGGAATTTTTAGTTATTACATTAATCACACCACTTATAGCGCCAGAACCATACAATACTGAACCTGCTCCACGTATAACTTCTATTCTTTCAACCATCTCTATAGGAAAATCAAGATAATGATATATTGATCCACGGTATGAATTATTGATAGTAACACCATCTACCATCAATTTAACCTCACCTTTTTGTGAAACACCACGAAAGACGACAACAGGAACACCACTACCTTCACGCTTTAGTTGAACACCAGGAACTAAGGCTAATGCTTCAAATACATTATCAACTCCAAGTTTTAATAATTTATCACTACGAAGGACAGTAACAAAAGAGGGGGAGTCATCTATATTTAACTTCGTTTTAGTTGCTATTTCACTAACCTCCTCTAAACCTTGTAAAAATTCATCTTCAAAATCTAAATTTTCACTTGAGAGAAGTAAAGAATATGATAGTACTAATATAAATAAATATTTCATTATATCTTTCCCTTATATAAATGTCTTTAAATTATATCTATTATAGCTTGAAATAATTCTTAACATTATTTAAGCAAATGGATATAATTCGTTTATGAATATAATTAAAAATTTAAATACTGGCGTAAAATATATGTTAATAGCCTCCTTTACTTTCGCCATAATGGGTGCTTTTGCAAAACTTTCTTCACAACATATGTCTTCACTTGAAGTAGTATTTTTTAGAAATGTATTTGGTGTAGCTATCATTGGTTTTGCAATTTTAAAAAAACCTATGAAGCATGTTGGAGGTAAACCTTTTTTACTTCTTTTTCGTGGAACCATGGGCTTTGTAGCACTTCTTGCATTTTTTTACAACATCGCTCATATATCTTTAGGTGACGCAATGACTTGGTCAAAAACATCACCAGTTTTTACAGCTATTTTTGCTTTTTTATTTTTAGGTGAGAAACTAAACTATAAAGCTTGGATAGCTATCTTTGTTGGTTTTATTGGAATAGTTCTTATAACTGGACCTAGTGGCATAGGTTTTTCAAAATATGATTTACTTGGTTTATTCTCTGGAGTTGGAGCAGCACTAGCCTACACTTCCATACGAGAGTTAAAAAAGTTTTACGATACTCGCGCCATAGTTTTGTCTTTTATGGGTATTGGAACACTTGGACCAATAATATTATTTTTTATATCTTCATCTCTACATGTAGAGGGATTAGACTTCATTTTAGGCGAGTTTATCATGCCATCTGGTGTTGTTTGGTTTTATGTAATTGGTATGGGGCTTTTTGCGACACTTTCACAAGTTTTAATGACAAAA
>Ga0256826_1001840_pt1 | contig 13143 bp, 12 predicted proteins | sample CV79metaG_FD_185975 | JGI IMG/M metagenome (GOLD analysis project Ga0256826, IMG submission 185975) | Hydrothermal vent microbial communities from East Pacific Rise, Pacific Ocean - CV79 | ecosystem: Environmental > Aquatic > Marine > Hydrothermal vents | place: Pacific Ocean: East Pacific Rise...
ATGTGCTGAAAATCCATAAGCCATTGGTGTGATATTTGAAGTATCCCAAAATGCAGTTCTCGCATCAATCCAATCACCAGTATCTACATCATTTATCCATATTTTCACAGTATCTTTCCATGCAATATGTTCATCTTTAAACCATAAAATTGTACAACCTATATCATCAAATACGTATTGTTTATGAGTATTTGGATCTTTTAGTTGAACAGTATTTTTTCTATCACTTACAACCATTACACATCTAGCACACATATCTCTATCCCAATGTATTTTAGAAGCACCTTTATGGTCTTTTTTGTCATTACATCCCATAAAAGATATAAAAATAAATATTAATATACTAGAAGTAAATAATTTCATATTACTTACCCATTAGCTTAAAACAAATATCTTGATTTATTTTAAAATTAAATAAATCTGCTTTTGTTTTTGCACTAATATAGTTATAAATAATTGTTATTTGGGCATCCATAAATCTTTTTGAACTTTTACAAACACCGTAAGTAACAGCTTCTCTCATTCGAGTTTTGTCTTCATTTCTTACAGTTTCATCACTTTTAACACCTGTATTTATCTCAAATGTATATTCTAAATTTGAATCTTTTGCAATAATATTAGTAAATACTGTATATTTATCAACAGTTTTTGGTAGATCTTTTGATAGTTCTGTTGCTACTAATTGTACAATTTGTTTATTTTGTTTTTTTAATTGTTCTGGGGAAACATCTTGATTTTTTACTGGCAAATCATTTGCAAATAAAACTGAAATAGTTAATAAAATTAGAAAAAATAACTTCATTGTAATCCTTAAATTAATGATAAAAAATTATATCTAAATATATGTAAAATGACAATATTAATTTAGCCATACTCCATTTTTTGTATAATAAATTATTGGATATAAACTTATAATTATAGTGTATATCGAGATGAAAATAATTGATATATTAAAGTAGTTATTGTTATGTTTATCTAGTACTTTACTAATAAACGTAGAAATACCATAAAATGTACCAGTAAAAAGCGAAATATATAAAAAATATCCAATAAAATAATAATCTTTTTGCAAAATACAAAATGGACAATGATGTGTTGGAAGTTCATAAATATATGGACTAAAAAATATTATTAATGAAATAATACTAATTATTAAAAATAGCATATTAGTAATAGCAAATGCATAAGAGTTTTTTAGTTTATAAAAAATAATATTTAAAATATATATAAAATAAAAAGCATATACAAAAATATGGCTGTTTACCTTGAAAATTGAAGATACCACTGAAGTAGCACTTGAAGAATATAAAGTACCACAGCAAGATACCATTTTACTTACATCAATACTATTAAATAACATCAATTCCAATACTATTTCAGTTATGAAAAATCCAAATATTAATATAAAATATCCAAATTTGAGTTTTGTAAATTTTAAATTAGGATAGTACATATCAATATAATGAATAAGTAGCCATATCCCAAATAAATATAAATTCGCTATTTTTAAAATAAATAAGCTCATACCATAAGAGGTTGCATCAATCACTCCAGCAGCACACATTGCACCTACTATTACGTTTGATAAGCTATCAAGTGTGAATATAAAAAATAAAAATAATGGTAATTTTAAATAAAATATATACTTGATAATTATTGCATTTAAAAAGCTTTGTTTTTCTAAAGAATATTGTAAAGGGGATGTTGAATTAAAATCCCATTTAAAAAAAATTCTTATACTTAAAATAAATACAATTGATGCAAATAATAAAAATATAATATCTAATATTACAATGGATAAGATTTGTGGATTTAAAAACATTATTCTATTATAACTCCATTTTTTATATCAATTGTTTTTGATACAAAATCCAAATCAAAAAATAAAGGATCATGTGTAGCTATAATAATTGTTTTTTTCAATTCTTTTAATTCTTTTATTGTTTGAATAAAACTTAAAGATAATTTTTCATCTAAGTTTGCAGTTGGTTCATCTGCTAATATAATATCTGGATCATTTATCATAGACCTAGCTATTGCAACTCTTTGCTGTTCTCCACCTGAAAGATTTCTTACTATGATATTACTTTTATGTTCAATATTAAATAGTTTCATCACTATATTTAATCGTTTATTTAAAAACTCTTCATTTGGATTTGTAGGAATCAATGGCAATATTATATTATCTTTGACAGTAATATTAGGTAAAAGATTGTATTTTTGAAATATAAAACCAATATTTTCTTGTCTAAATGTAGAAGAAAAATTATCTGATAATTTTGAAATCTTCGTATCTTTTATAATTATCTCACCTGATGTTGGTTTACAAAGTGATGCCATAAGAGATAGTATTGTACTTTTTCCACTTCCACTTGCACCTTTTAATATTACTAGTTGACCTTTTTTTATATTTAGGTTTATATTATTTAGTGCAGTTATTGTTTGAGTATTTGTTTTATATTGTTTTATTATATCTTTAAATATTATCATCTTATTACCTCGTCAACATCAATAATAGATGCTCTCCATGATGGAAAAATTGTTGCACTTATATATATTGGGACACTTAGGAAAAATAACAATGCAAATATTTTTAAATCATATGCAAAAAGAAGACTAAATTGTGGTTTTAATATAGAATATCCCATAAAAATATCTCTTAAAAATGGAGCTTGTAAAATGTATACAAATATTAAACTAAGTGCAATACCTGTTATATATGATATAAAAGATATTATAAAACTTTCATAGAATTTTTCTTTTAATATATCATCAGTTCTCCAACCAAGTGCTTTTAATATACCAATTTCTCTTTTTGCTGATGAACTTAAAGAACTACTTTTATCATAAATTATCATAAAAAATGTAAATAAACTAATAATAAATAAACTCAAAAACATACCACTTTTATAGTTGAAAATATTAGCATAACTGATTTTTATATCTTCGTTTGTGATTACTCTAGTATCAGGATACATAAGTTTTATTTTATAAGCAATTGTTGCAACTTCTTTAGGATTTGATACATTAACAACTATATCTGTGGCTTTGTTTTCATCTAAACCAAATATCTCATATGCCATCTCTTTTGATACTAAGATGACGTCATTTGATTCTAAATTTGTACTATTCTCAAATACGGCTTTTATTTTTAACTTTTTAAATTGCCCATCAGGTTTAATAAAATTAAAATAATCTTTATAATAGTTTTCTTCTAAAACTCTTTTTACTCCAGATCCTACAATCATAAAATCTTCTAATTCACTAAAATCATGTTTTTTAGTAATACTTTCTAAGGTATTTTTATATTGAGTTTCAAATTGATCTATCCCAACAACACTAAAATTTATTCCAGCATTTTCAAAATAATAGTATCCCCATACTCTTGACACTGCATTTTGAACACCGTTTATTTCTAAAATCTTATCAACTCTATTTATATCAATCTGGCTAACTCTTCCAGCACTTGTTTTTTGTACTATGATATTTGGAAGTGAATTAGCTGAAATATCAAGTTCTTTTTGGATACTAGCTGTTATAAAAAATATACTACTTAGGATAAAAATTAATAAAGTTAAAACTATAAATATAAATAGATTTTTGCTTTTTTCTCTGAGTATTGAATTTATAGCAAATTCTATTAAGTAGGTATTTATTTTAATCATATTGTATTCTTGAAATATTATTATGTATATTTGAATGAGAAATAGCAAATGTTGATGGGAAATATGTATAAATAGTTGGATCATCTTTAAATATATCAAATGTATTTGAAAGTGTTCGATGTCTAATATACATAGCTTCTGTTGATATTGCTAAATCTGGTAAACCAACTACTTTGGTATAGTTATTTTTAGTACTTATATCTTCTTTAGTAAATTTATACTGTGTACTTACGTAAGCAATTTCTACAATAAAACTAATTGTTAATATGCTTAAAAAATAACTTAAGTATTTTGTTTTTTTATTCATCTAATTCATAAATTCCATCATAAGTGATTTGTTTAAAAGTAATAATACTTTTAGCATTATGGTCAATCTTAAATACTGTTGCATCTTTTTTATTTTTAAAAGGGATTAGTTCATGACCCATAGGACCATATACATCGCTTCTTAAAACATAATATGCTGTAAATCCATCAATTGGTTTTTGTGTATAATAATCTGTAACCAAAATTGATATTTCTTTCATATTTATATGTTCATATTTACCCCAAGCTTTTGGTTCAAAATAAAATTTCATCATATCTTTGACACCATCAAATGATAATCTATGTTCGTGATTATTTTTAGTATATAGAATCTGTGCTACCCATTTTGGGTATTTATATACAAACATTCCACATACAGGGCATTTTTCTTTAGGTTTTAATTTTATTGTTTTTACAATAGTATTTGTAGTTTGGTTTAATTTTATATCCCAAAGATATAAGCTAAGTGCTTCTAGTTTTTTGCCTTTTATCTTTTTACATTGTTTATTTACAATAATTTTATTTTGTAGTTCATCAAAACTTTTGTAAGCTGATAAATCTATATCTTTTTTACATTTTGATATAAATATTTTTTTTCCCATGGGATATATTTTTTTGTTTAGTACTTCTTGTGAGTAATGTGTATTTGAATAAAGCATATTAGATATAAATATCAATATAAGTATAATTTTGTTAATCATATTAGACCTTTTATAATTAATATTATTATAGCTATTAATATTTTAATTTCTTATAAATAATATACTTTATACTTATAATTACTAAATTTAACTATAGTTGTCTTTGTTATCACTTGTATCTAATTCTTGACCAATATCTTGATATCTTTTAAAATAGTACTCTACAAAATCCCTAACATTTGTATTGTTTGGTAAGAAATATTTATTTTCTTTTGTAGCATATTTATTTAACCAAATAAGAGCATCTTGTTTATCTAAATAATGATTTGCTAAAGATGAGTAAGTATCTATATACCATTGTTTTAATATATCAATATTATTTTTACTTGTATTTATTGTAAGTTTATTATTTTCCCATACCAACACTTTTGAGTTAAATAATCCATCTAAGTGAATTAGCCCTTCACAATAATATGGTTGAACTTCATCAACTTCCATCCATCCAATAAGTCCAACTGCTCTTTTAATAGTATCTCTTATGATATGTTCTTCTAAATAAGACTCATTATTGCTACTATCCATAAAGTATGAAACTAATCCACCAGTAGTAGCTTTAAATTCTTCGATATTTTTAAAGTTTGCACTTTTATTCATAACACTTTCTGTTGTATCATCACACCATAAAATATGTCCAAACTCATGACCAATAGTAGTGATATCATATACTTTGTGCCAAGATTCATCTTGTGAAAATAAAAACTCTCTATCTTTAGTCAAAAATTCTTGACCTAATATTTCTTTGCTTAATGCTAAAAATGGTTTAGCTCTAGTACTTTGTAATATTTCATCAGAAAAAGCAAATATTTTTTTACCCATTTCTTTACTAACAATTTCATCATTTGGTACAACTTGTGCTGAAAACAATCCATTAAATTCTGCACCAAAAAATAGTGCAGGGCGACCAATATATAGTTGAACTTCTTTTAATGATTTTAATGTAAAGTCATAAATTGATTTTTTATTTTCATTTTTATCAATATCTTTATATAGTGTATTAAACATATTTTCTAATTTACTAGCTCTTACATTTGCAGTTTGATATGTAGGGTTTGCCAATCTTATATCCCATTCTAATGCTACAGCTTTTCTATAGTGATCTTCATAATATTCAAGTGGATGACCTATTTGAATAGGAGTTTTAAGATTCATCCATGCTCTGTCAACTTCTGCCCAATAATGAACTAATTTATTTGTTCTTTGTTCTGCAAATGCAGTTATAAGAGATTGGATATATTTAATATAGTCCCATTTTGCACCATATACATCATCTTCAAGTTCTATTAGTGAATCATTGAATTCTTCTAAAGCATCAATTACTGATGTAACTTCTTTTTTAAATGCATTTATGTATGCTTTGTTTTCATATCCATCTTTAGAAGGAACTAATACACTATAACTTCTATCAGCTATTTCATTATTATGTCCTATATCAAAAAGATTATTATCTTCTAAATATGCCATCACTTTCTCATCAGTTCCATGCTCTTTTAAAAGTGACTTATTTATATCATTTATAATATGTTCAGTCCAACTACTTTGCCAAGAAGTCATTGCAATTCCTGTGTTATATACACCTTTAAATATTGCTTGATAAAATGGTGTTAAAAGATTGTTTTCTTCGATATATTCTATTGTATTTGCATGATATGCAGTCCAATATTCAGCCACATAAATATATGCTTTTTCGATTAGATTTAAAATTTCATCTTCATTTATATCCATCTTTTTTAGTACTTGTACAAAGCTATCATCTCTTAGACTTACTAGTCTAGCAGTAAGAGCAACTCTTAAATCAGGTGTTAGATTCAAATCAAGTTTTTTTGCAAATTCTTCAATAATACTTAGCTTATCATATTGTTCATTTTCTAGGTATTCGTATAGTAAATTTACATTTGCTTTTTTAGTACTAATATAGTCATATACTTTTTGTACATCATTTAAAAATTGTTCTTGTGTCATTTATTAACCTTTTTGTTTGTTATATTTTTGTACAAATAATAATACCTGTTGACCAATTTAATTTAGTACAGTTAAAATCATCTCTATTTTCTAAATATTTTATTAGATTAGTTGCTTTTATATTATGACCATCTGGCCAATTATCTTGAGGAAGCATATCATCTATAAGATATATGCCACCAACTTTTAATAAATCTAAAGTTTCTTCAAGATGATTGTATTTTCCAGGCCACGTATCTGCAAAAATAAAATCAATAGAATTTTTCTTAGTTCTTAAAATAAGATTTTCACCATCTTCTATATAAAATTTAACTCTTTTATCATTTGAAAAATACTGTTTTGCTATAGATACTAAATTTTCATCATTATCAACAGTTTGCAGTGTTGAGTTACTATCCATACCATCTAAAATCCAAGAAGTAGATAATCCACTTCCTGTTCCTAATTCTAATATTTTACTATTTGGTTTTGAGGAAATAAGTGTAGTTAATAATGAACCTAATTTATCATCAGAAAGTTGTTCAAAACCACATTCTTTTGTTTGATTCATTATCTCAACAAAATATTTCGGAAAATATTTTATTGTATCTTGCATGTTACTTTTCTTCTAATTCTTGCATTGATAAATATGAGTTTAAAGCACTAACATAAGCTCTAGCACTTGCTAACATAGTATCAATATTTAATCCATGACCAATCATTGCTTGTGTTGAGTTATTAAAAGTAACCTTACAAGTTACATTTGCTAAGGCATCTTTACCTTCACTAACTGCTTTTACACTATAATCATTTAATGTTCCATTGAATCCTGTAATTCTATCAATAGTTTTAAATATTGCATCAATGCTTCCATCACCAATAGCAGCATCTACTTTTTCTTCATTATTAAATTTAATGCATACTGCAGCACTTGGAACTCCATTGCTACAATCACTTATTTGTAATGATACTAACTCATAAGTTTCATTTGTTTTAAGTGCTTCATCTGTAAATATCATTCTTATATCATCATCTAAGATATCTTTTTTCTTATCACATAATATTTTAAATCTTTCAAAAGATGAATTAATTTTATCATCAGGCAAATCATTGAATCCTAAGTGAGATAACTTATCTCTAAATGCAGCTCGACCTGAATGTTTACCTAATACAATAGAATTATTTTTTTCAATTCCAATATCTTGGGGTTTCATAATTTCATAAGTCTCAGAGTTTTTTAATACACCATCTTGATGAATACCACTTTCATGTGCAAATGCATTTTTACCTACAATTGCTTTATTTGGTTGTGGTTCAATACCTGTAATTGTAGCTACTAATTTACTAGCTCTCATGATCTCTTTAGTATTTATATTTGTTGTATATCCACTAAATACATCAGCTCTAGTTTTAAGTGCCATTACTATTTCTTCCATCGCAGCATTTCCAGCTCGCTCCCCTAAACCGTTTATAGTACACTCAACTTGTCTTGCACCTGCTGTTATACCAGCTAAAGAGTTTGCAACAGCTAAACCTAAATCATTATGATTATGTAAAGATATTATTGCTCTATTATTTATATATTTATTTAATTCAGTTACCATATCAAAAATTTCATTTGGTAATCTATATCCAACTGTATCAGGTAAGTTTATAGTAGATGCACCTGCACTTATAACAGCATCACAAATTTCTTTCATAAAACTCATATCACTTCGTCCTGCATCTTCTAAAGAAAACTCAACATCAGAAACAAATGTTTTTGCATAAGTTACTGCATCAACTGCTTTTTTGATAACTTGATCGGGAGTCATTTTAAGCTTATGTTCCATATGTATTGGGCTTGTTGCTATAAATGTATGTATTCTATTATTTTTAGCATTTTGTACTGCAAGACCAGCTTGTTTTATATCATTGTCTAAAGCACGAGCAAGTGAACAAACTCTTGAAGTTGTTACTGCATCACATATTTGCTTTATTGCATCAAAATCACCAGGACTAGCTGCTGCAAATCCTGCTTCTATTACATCTACATTTAATCTTTGTAATTGTTGAGCTATTTGAATTTTTTCAGCTGTGTTCATTGAAGCACCTGGACTTTGCTCACCATCTCTTAATGTTGTATCGAATATTATTATATTTTTATCTTGTGTTATTATTTGCGACATATTATCACCTTTTTTGTTTGCTTATTGTGTTTGTTATTGTAAAAATTGATTGAAGACATTACTTAAAAGTAAGTTATTTTAAGAGGTTCAGGAGAAGCTTAGAACTACTTGTAGTATAGTTTTGTTTGATTGCATTTGTTTGCATAGTATCTTCTCCTTTTATAATTGGATTAATTATATCAAAATTTAGATTAGATAAATCTTGTGATATTTATTTTTAATTTTTGTATCATTTAGTTTGTCACAAGTTTTTTTAGCAACTTTGTGATTAATAGCTACAAATGAACAAAGATCAAGTATATTTATTTTACCTACATCACTTTTTTCTAAGCCTATTCCAGCAGTCAATGCACCAAGTACATCTCCAGCTCTTAGTTTATGTTTTTTACCAGAGTTTATAAATAGTGTTTGATATGGAGCTATTATTTTAAAATCTTCATTTGCTTTTATATCATCAATATTTAATAAAGTAAATTCTTCATCTTCATTTAGTTCTTTAAATGTACCATATGATTCATCATCAACAAGAGATATAGCAAGTCCACTTTTTCCAGCTCGTGCAGTTCTTCCTATTCTGTGTGTAAATACTTCTAAATCAAAAGGTAAATCATAATTTAATACCATATCTACGTCATTTATATCTATACCACGACTAGCTACATCTGTAGCAATTAGTATTGGGAATGATTTATTTGAAAATAATATCAATGTTTCATTTCTTTGTTTTTGGTCTAAATCACTATGAAGTACAAGTGTATCAACACCATATCCATCAAGTGCCTCACTTAAATTATCACAAGCTATTTTTGTATTACAAAATATAATTGTAGATAGTTTTTGTTGTTCACAAATAATATTATGTACAGTTTTATCTTTTAAATTTTCATCTACTTGATAAAATTTTTGTGTAATATCTGGTTTTGTTTCACTTTGTTCTACACTTATTATTTTTGCATTATTTGTTATATCATTTGCTAGTTCTTCTATATTATGAGGATAAGTAGCTGAAAACAGCATAGTTTGTCTTTTTTTAGGAAGAAAATCTATTATTTTATTAATATCTTCAGTGAATCCCATATCTAACATTCTATCTGCTTCATCAAGAACTAAAGTATTTATATCAGTAATCTCAAATGTTTCTTCACTAAGATGTTTTAGTATTCTACCTGGAGTTCCTATTACAATATGTGCTTTATGAGATAGAGAATGAACTTGTGGTTTATAAGGCATTCCCCCACATAAAGTAGTAACTTTTATATTATGTTTAAAACGTGCAAGTTTTTTCATTTCATCAGCAATCTGATTTGCTAATTCTCTAGTAGGTGCTAGTATCATAGCTTGGATAGAGAAGTTTTTTACGTCAAGTTTATTTAGTATTGGAATACAAAATGCAAGTGTCTTTCCACTTCCTGTTTTTGCTTTTGCAATTAAATCATGATTTTCTAAAGCAATTGGTAATGATTGTTCTTGAATTGCTGACATTGATGTATAGTTAAGTTTTGTTAGGTTACTTAGCATATCTTTTGATATTGCTAAGTTTGAAAAGCTAGTTTGCATTTTAGGAGGTGTCCTTATTGTTGGTTAAAGTTGATTTTAAATCTTAAGTATCTTGGAAACTGTGATTTTATTAGTTCGTTTGGTTTTTTTGGAAATGTTTTATCTAAAGCAAGTTTTACATCTTCCATTAAATCTCTATTACCAGACATATAAGTAAGTTTTCTGTAATTACCACTTTTAAATACAGTTATTCTTATTTTTATACTTGAATTTTCCATATAATCTAGTTCTTGAGCATTTTTTCGTACATCTATGATTGTGTATTTGATATATGATCTTAGTGCTTTTATCATATCTTCATTTGAGTTGTTTTGAGATACTTTTGTTATAGCTTTCTTTTTTGTTATAACTTCTTTTTTAACAAGTTTTTTACTTTTGTTTATAATCTCTTTTTTTCTTTCTTTTTTATGTTCAATTAATTTTGTAAATTCTTTCTTTTTACTTTTAATACTTGTATTAATATCATTTTTACTTTTAGAAATATTTGATTCATTGTTTAAAGGTATTATTTTTGATAAATTTGTATCTTTAGTATTATTAGAATCATTTATATCATAGATATTAGTGATATTTGTATCTTTTTTTATTATTATTTTTTTATCATTTTCGAATTTTTCTAATAAAAAGTTTGTATTAATTGTAGGAACTGAAAGATTTATGTCAAATGAGGGTACTTTTAATTTTTCATCACTAAATAGTGATATTATAAATGTTACAATAAAATATATTACTAGAGATACTAAAGTTAAAAGAATGGTATTTTCAAATATTATTCTAAATCTATGTTTATTCACTTTATTCCTAAGTTAATTTTTAGGGTAGTTTAACATAAAAATAGTATTAATGTAATAAAACTGATAAATTATTGTATAATTGTAATAAATATGTTACTTTTGGGAAATGTTTTAAGTTTTGAAGTGGCTCCGGATGCTGGATTCGAACCAGCGACCAAATGATTAACAGTCATCTACTCTACCACTGAGCTAATCCGGAATGAATAGCTAAATTGCTTTTGTGGGTGGAATTATACATAAAGAAACTTGCATTAAACTTAAAATATATTACAATTATCTTTTTCTGTAAGATAATGCTTCTAGCAAGTGTTCTTTTTGAATATTTATACTCTCATTTAAATCAGCAATTGTTCTACTTACTTTTAATATTTTATTAATACTTCTAAATGAAAGTGCAAATTTATCAATAGCATTTTGTAGTAATATATTGGAATTGTCATCCAATACACAGTGTTTGATTATATCTTCATCATCTAACTTACCATTTAATTCATTTTGTTTTCTATTTATTTGCATACTAAATGCAGTTAGTACTTTTTGATGTAATTGCTTAGAAGTATGTATAGTAGTGTCATTTTTATTATATTCGTTCATTGTGATTATTAAATCAATTCTATCTAAGAATGGTTCAGAAAGCTTATTTTTGTATCTTTGCATTTCAAGTTGGTTGCATCTGCATTCTTTAGTAGTACTTAGTAAATTTCCGCATGGGCATGGATTCATTGCACTTGCAAAAAGAAACTTTGTGGGATATTTTATCTTTGTATTTACTCTTGATACTAAAATACTATGATCCTCAAGAGGTTCTCTTAATGATTCTAAAATATTTTTTGAAAAATGTGGTAATTCATCAAAAAATAATATTCCATTGTGACAAAGTGCAATTTCTCCAATTTGTGTACCACCAATAATGGATGCTTTTGTTGAACTATGGTGAGGGGATACAAATGCTCTTAATGGCTTAAATTCAGGTTCTTTTAGTTGAAATGAATCTAACTTTGCTTTTTCAAGTATTTGAGTTAAATCCATTGGTGGCATAATATATTTTAATCTTTTAATAATCATTGATTTACCACATCCTGGACTTCCTTGAAATAATATATTATGGTTTCCTGCTGCACTTATAAGAGCTGCTTTTATTGCTAAGGATTGTCCTTTGACATCACTAAAGTTATATAAATATTCATTGGTATAATAATATTTTTTTGAATTTAACTCCAAATAGTTATATAAAAAGTCTTCATTTTTTATTTGGTATTGCTCTTTTTGATTTGAAGAAAAAAATAATATAGCATCTTGTAAATTATCCACAGCATAGATATTTATATTTGGTATTTTACTTATCTTTGATACTGAACCTTTTGGAATAAGTACATTTTTTATTTTGCCTTGTTTGGCTAAAGAAAGTATAAGTATAAATATTGATTTGGTATCTTTTAAACTTCCATCAAGCCCAAGTTCACCAAATACAAAGAAATCATTAAAGTTTATATTCTTTTCATTTAGTGCAACTAATAATGCAATTGCACAGTCCAAATGAGATCCTTTTTTTGCAACTTCACTTGGACTTAGGTTTATTGTAATTCTTTTTGGTGGAAACTTAAAATCATTTGTAAGTAAAGATGATTTTATCCTCTCGCGACTTTCTTGGATTGAAGTTGAGGCAAGACCTACAATTGAAAAACTTGGTAGTCCTTTTGTGAATGTTGATTCTATATTTACTTCAATTGCATCAATACCATCAAGAGAAGCACATTTTAGATTTGACATAAGATTAGAGTTATTGGCTATTTTCATATGTATTCCTTATTTTATATAAGAAAGAATAACATAAAATATTTTTTAAATTATATTATATGTCATTTTGTAATGTTATTTTGAAAAAATCAAATAAGAGCCCGCAATACTCATAGCTAATGCAGCAAAAAAGTTTATTTTTTTAATATATTTTTCATCTTTAAACGATTCTTTTGCTTTTCTTGCACTATTTGCATAAACCCCCATTACGATACTT
>Ga0256826_1001841_pt1 | contig 13142 bp, 9 predicted proteins | sample CV79metaG_FD_185975 | JGI IMG/M metagenome (GOLD analysis project Ga0256826, IMG submission 185975) | Hydrothermal vent microbial communities from East Pacific Rise, Pacific Ocean - CV79 | ecosystem: Environmental > Aquatic > Marine > Hydrothermal vents | place: Pacific Ocean: East Pacific Rise...
GCATCAATTAAAATCCAATCTCTTTGAACTTCATGAGGCTTCATTACAGATGTTAATTTCATGTAATTTCCTTAAATAAAATAAGTGCCATAACAACTGCTATGAACTTTTGTGGGCGAAGTATACCCTTTTAAACTTAAAATTTATTTAAATTAAGTTAAAATTAAGCTTAAACATCTTTTTTAGCCATTTATACGATGTTGTTTTCTCGAATTATTAAACCTCAAAGAACTCTACCCCACTCTCTAATAGATAAACAAGAATACCTCGTGTCTGCTTTCCAACAATATTTTCTATGGCTTTTTTATAATATTTCACTTGACTTACATGCTTTAAATGATATTTTTTAGAACTCTTATAATCAATAACCACACAATGGCTAGGATAAGTAAGCAGTAAATCTATCTGTTTAAGTTTATCGTTAAAGGCAAGTGATTGCTCGGTACTAATCGTTGCACCCTGTAAAAGTTTCTTAAATCGTTCATTGGTAATCAGCTCTAAGACACGATTTTTAATCTCTTCTATTTTTTGCTCATTTAGCTCCAAACCATAACGATTTTTAGTTGCGTTCATCGCTTCAGCTAGCCCTAAAATCGAAAAATCACTTATCATCTCTAAAACGTAGTGTAAAGCAGACCCAAAAAGAAGTGCTTCATAATCTTTTTCGTCTTCCTCTTCTTCTTTATTTATCTCTTGCACCCCATAATGAGTTATTAGAATGGATTCTGTTGAACTCTGCGTTGAGGGAAGAGAATTGAGCGATTTGGAAACCAGTGTACCCAACGACAGAGGAGCCATTCCCAACGGGTCAAACATTGAAGCTTTTGGTTTTCGTAATACAATCATACTCTCTACGGCTCGGGTCAATGCCACATATAAAACATTCATTTTATCTTTAGCGTTAAGAACTTTCTGTTTTTCAAGTAAAGTTTTATAAAGTTCATCAAAATTTTCTCGTCCACCCATTTTATAAAATACCTGCTTTACATGCAGTGATTCATCATAGGCATAAAGCAGTGTTGAGCGATCAGGTGCCGAGCCTTTTAATCTATCCAAAACAATTACATGTTCAAATTCCAAACCTTTTGAGCCATGAATAGTCATAATCATTGCTCCATTTTTAGAGGAACTCGCTACTTCAATAGAAGAGAGTTCAAACTCTTCTAAAAAGGTAGGAATATCTGAAAAAGTTGCTGAAAACTCTAAAAGCTTAAGTAAATTTAAGTCATTCTCAAAATACCCAAACCAAGAGATAATCTTATGCACCACACTCAAGGGTTCCATAAAAGGATGAAACCAAGAGACATCAAACGCATCAAAAGGTTTATCAATTCGTTCTAACAGTGCTTTCGCATCAAGCTCTAAGCCATGAAAGAGATAGGAGACCATGCTCACAACAGAAGCTACTTTGGCTGTGTGTTTAAGCGAACTTGACGTTTTTAAAGAAGTGATAATCCCCTCTCGATAACATGCTTCTTGTAAACTCGCACCATCTTTATTGGTTGAAACCAGTAAAGCAATATCCGTTAAGGGAATATCTTGAGCCAAATATCTTTCTATCTGCTTTACAGCTTCTTCGATTAACTCTTCGGTCTCAACAACCTCAACATAGCCTTCGTTAACACCTTCTCGATACTTAGCCACAGGAAAGTCTGGCATGTTGGGCTTAAACCACTGATTTACCTGCTCTACAACATGTTTACTACTTCGATAATTGGTGTCCATCTCCGAGACCGTTATTCCATAATTTTGAGCCACGGCATCAAACAGCTCTTCTACCCCACCCCGAAAACGGTACAAGGACTGCTTGGTGTCGCCTACATAAAAAAAGCTCTTAAACTCACTCTGCCCAATCCCTGAAAAAATCTCATCGATTAAAGGCTTTAAAAGTAAAAACTGTAAAGTTGACGTATCTTGGAACTCATCCAATAAAATATGTCTAAAACGGCTGTCTATTTTAAAATAGAGAAAATCTTTGTTGATACTCTCATGCAACAGCCTATAGGTAAAGTACGATAAATCATCAAAACTTAAAACACCTAACTGCCGTGCTGTTCCAATGGTTGCATTTTTATAATAATCAAACACTTGAAACAGGTTATAAAGAATAACCTGTTCTTTTACCTTAGCCCACTCTTTTAACAAAGCTTTTAAGGCTAAAAATTCTTCATCTATTTGAGGTGTAGCAATGACATACTTTTTATAGTTTCGATGGTCTAATAAACTCTCTTTTTCAAATACAGACTTTTTGAACAGTGCATTTATTGCAATGGGTTCAAAATTTTTAATCGCTGTTTTTGATGCTCCTACTTCTATAATTAAACGATGCAGTGTTTCACGTTTCGCTTCTATTTTTTCCTCTAACACCTCAATATTATGTAAGGAGTACTCAACACGGGGTAAAAGAGGGTCTATTTTATAAAAGTTCTGCATCAATTCAAACATCTTTAAAAAACGTTTATCTTCAATATGCATTGCCAGCTTAACCAACTGATGCAGTAAAGAGTTTGCTTGAACTTCTTCCAAAAAATTCTCTTCTTTGACTTTGGAATCAATCTCTTTGGTTACAAAATCAGGTTCTATATCAATATGAAGCGAAGCTGAACGTAAAATAGAGGTAAAAAAACTATCAAGCGTAACAATAAAGTTTGAAGAAGATAAAAAAAGTTCAAGTACTTCAGGTTGTCTGAGTAACAGCTCTTCTTTACTTAATCCTGTCTGTTCAGAAATAGCGAACAGTTCAGCCTCTTTCTCTTCCAAATGAATAAGCAAAGCGATTACTCTCTGTTTCATTTCAGAGGCAGCTTTATTGGTAAAGGTCGCGGCCAAGATACTATTGGGTTCAACGCCCATAAACAGAAGCGAAATATAACGAACAGAAAGGGCAAAAGTTTTACCACTTCCTGCCGATGCAGAATAGGCTTGATAGGGTTGAAAGGTCATAATTATGGGTACTCTTTTCTATTTTGAAATCTCTCTCAATTATAACATCTTTTAATTAGACTACTTTAATATGTTGAGAGTTTTAAATTGTCTAAAAAACCACCCGTCGCAAAAAAGGTATCAATAGAGAGCAATTTGTTATCAGGTTCTAACGTTTGTAACTCTTTTTCAACATCCACTCGAAAATGAACCCATTGGTCAATAGGCAATCCACCCACCTCTTCATAACCTCGTACATGCTCTACAGGAGAAGGATAGCTCAACCACTTACCCTCTTTAAACGGGTCTACATTCCCATGATTAAAAAAGGAATCCCAAAGCATAGCACGTTTTCCATCGCTAGTATTTACACGAACACCTACTTTATAGTGCTGAATATAACCCTTATTCGGAAGATTTGGTAAACGGTAATCTTTTAATCCTCCCATATCCATCTCTAAAATTTTCTGACTACTGTTATTCATATCAAGTTGATACTCAGCAATATTTGAATAATTATCTATCCATTCAGGGGTCAAAACCAATGCTCCTTTACTGTTAAAGCCATTGGGAACTCTTAATGGTTTATAACTGCCTGATATTTGTCTCCAATCCGTAGAAATATTGTTCTCTGCATCTTCATAAATAACCGTAAGAGGAACTATTTCAAAGGAAATAGAAGATTCCAAGAGTAAAGAGTCTTTAAAGAAAGCTCTCGCCTCATACAAGCCAACTTCATTAATACCTTCAAAAATAAATTGACCATTTTTACTGCCATTGGTATCTTTACGTCTAAGAACATTCTTAAAATTGTTACTGCTTCCTTTTGCATAAATACCTATCCAATCCTGTTCATTTCCAAACATATTTTTAAAACCTATAGTAATATTTTCTTCTTCAAGATAAGAACTCTTAGAACTTGTTAGTTCTACTTCAAGAGGAACAGGTGGTGGAGTAGAAACGATATCCTTTTCAGAAGAACTTCCACAACCGATAAATAGTATTAGCAATAGAGAGAAATATATAATATTTTTCACAACTTTAAACTCCTATATTAATTTTATTATTAAGTCAATATTAACATATTAACAATTAAAAGCTCTCTTTCCCTCTTTTAACTCTTTTTAAATTAATGTGAAGAGAGTTTTATATTGTCCAAATCTCCACCTGTCGCAAAGAAAGCTGTAATACTCAGAACCTTATTGTTTGGTTCAAGTATTTTTAGGTATTTATCCACATTTACTCTAAAGTGTTTTCGACTGTTTGCTGTATTTCGTTGAAGCTCTACATAGGTAGGATAAGAGAGTACGGTTCCTTGTTTATTCGCACTCACATTATAATGATTCAAAAATGAATCCCAAAGCATTCTTCGCTGTCCATTTATTGTTTGAACAAGAACCCCAACATTAAAATGTGGTGTCCAACGCCCTACTCCTCCAATATCTAGCTCTAAAACATGTTGTGTTGTATTGGGAACAGTAAAAGGTAACGTATACTCAGAGGTATTGGTCTGGTTATTAATCCATTTTGCTCGTAAACGAGCCACTCCATCATAATGAACAGGTGCATACGGTCCAGAAACATGTATCCAATCTGCTGAGATGGCACCATTTGCCTCTTCATAAACAGTTGAAATGACAGCTGTATCAACAACAGAAAAAGAAGCTACTTTCTCTGCATGTAAGGTGTTATTAAAAAAAGCTCGCACCTCGTAATCGCCAACGGCTAATCCTGGCATAGGTGTAGAGCCATGCAGAGCTGTTCCATTAGGAAATCCACCCAATGCCATTTCTCCAGAAATATTCCCTAAAGTATATTTATAATCAATAACATTTTCAAAGTGATAGGAACTCCCTTTAGGATAAATAGCTATCCAATCACTTGCATTACCTTGCATATTTTTATAGTTGATATAGACTAATTCATTTTGAGCATAAACATTTTTATTGAGTGTAAGAAGAACACTGTTGTTTAGAGCCTTCTCTTCTTCTGTAACCGTAAAGCTACTCTTTGCCTCAAGATTAAATGAGTTTTTAAAAAAGCTTCTTACTTCGTAATCGCCTATGGGTAACTTTTTAAGACTAAGTGTTCCTTCTCTAAGACCTTTTGTCCAACTCCATCGAAGAACATTTTTCCAAGCATTTGAACTACCTAAAGGATAAACAGCTATCCAATCCTTTGCATCACCAAGCATGTTTGTAAAATTTACAACAATCTCTTCACTCGGTAAATAACTATTTTTAGCTGTTGAGATATTGGCATCCAACACATCGCCTTCGACAGAAAATGCGTAACGACCTTCAAGATTAAAGGAGTTTTTAAAAAAGATTCTTGCTTCATATTCTCCAACAGGAAGCGTACCTAAACGAACCGTACCTTTAGAGATAGCTTCTGTCCAACGCCATGTTAAAACATTTGCCCAATCATTTGTACTTCCAAGAGGATAGATAGCTACCCAATCTTGTTGATGACCAAGCATACCATCTAACATTACCTCTATACTCTCTTGGGGAGTATAAGTATCTTTACTAGTTTGAACAGTTGCCGCATTTAAAAGTGTAAAACATAGAGAAAATAAAAAAATTAGTTTTCTTTTCATTCTAATTCCTTTGAATTAAAGTTTCTAGAGTAGATACTACAGAAACTTTAATTTAATTTCCCTTTATTTATAATAATTAGTTTTATACTTTAAATAAAAATAAAGAATAACCTTCTTAATGTGATGAGAGTTTTATATTGTCTAAATCCCCACCTGTTGCAAAAAATGCTGTAATACTAATAACGCTATTATTTGGTTCAAGTATTTTTAGATATTTATCAACATTAACTCTGAAGTGTTTTCTACTGTTGGCTGTACTTCGTTGAAGCTCTACATAAGTAGGATAAGAGAGTACCGTTCCTTGTTTATTTGCACTAACATTATAGTGATTTAAGAATGAATCCCATAACATTCTTCGACTACCATTTGTTGTTTCGACCAATACTCCAATACTAAAGTGTGGTGTCCAACGCCCCACTCCTCCAACATCAAGCTCTAAAACTTTTTTTGTAGTATTCGGAACATCAAATGGTAACGTATACTCAGAGGTATTGATTGGTCCAGCAATCCATTTTGCTCTTAAACGCACTACACCACTGTAATACTCAGGAGGATAAGGACCAGAAACATGTATCCAATTAGGAGAGATAGCACCATCAGCCTCTTCATAGACTGTCGAAACAACTGGTTGATTTGTCACAGTAAATGGAACCATTGCTTTTTGAGTTAGCGAATTATTAAAGAATGCTCTAATTTCATAATCTCCTGCTGGTAATCCTGGCATTGGGGTAAAACCACTTAGTGCTGTATTTGCAGGAAAACCACCTAAGGCAATTTTACCTTGAATATTCCCACCTAAATATTTCATGTCTATAACATTCTCAAATGCATAACTCGCTCCAGCAGGATAGATTCCTATCCAGTCTGTTGGATTTCCTTCCATATAGTTATAGTTTATATAGACCAATTCATTTTGAGCATAAACATTCTTATTAAGTGTTAAATTAATATCATGATAGTTAGGGTCAGTAATCACGGAAATAGAAGTTGATGCTTCGGTGTGTAAGGAGTTGTTAAAAAATGCCCTTACATCATAATTACCTAGAGGAATATCTGTAAAACTAACGCTTCCATTAATATCCCCACCTGTCTGTTTGTAAGCGACTACATTCTCAAACTCATAGCTTGCTCCTGCAGGATAGATTCCTATCCAATCCGTTGCATTTCCTTGCATGTATTGAAAATTAACCTGCACTGTCTCGGTAGTGAGATAGGTCGCTTTAGCTGTTGTTATATTAACATCGTGATATGTAGGGTCAGCTGTAACCGTAATACTTGTTGTTGCTTCTTGACCTAGTGTATTATTAAAAAATGCTCTCACATCATAATTTCCTACAGGAATATCTGTAAAACTAACGCTTCCATTAATATCACCACCTGTCTGTTTGTAAGCGACTACATTCTCAAACTCATAGCTTGCTCCTGCTGGGTAAATTCCTATCCAATCCGTTGCATTTCCTTGCATGTAAGTAAAGGTTGCTGTAATTGTCTCTGTATTTAGGTAGGTACTTTTATTGGTTGTCAAATTCACATCAGGAAGAACAATAGGTTCTCCAATAACAGAAAAGGTATATTCGGCTTGTTTAGTAAGGGAGTTATTGTAAAAAGCTCTGGCATCATAGTCTCCTGCAGGTAAAAGATTAAAATCTAATGAACCGTTAAGAACCCCCTCTGTCCACTTCCAAGCAACAACATTCTCAAATTCATAACTTGCTCCTGCAGGATAAATTCCTATCCAATCTTTTGCTGTTCCCTGCATCTCTGTAAAGCTTACATGGATGACACTGTCTCCATTTCCATGGTCATAAAGTTCTTTATCTGTTTCTATCGTTGCTCCATTGAGCATTACAAATAAAAAAGATAATATAAAAAGTATTTTTATTTTCATTTTTAAGTTCCTTTTTGTTGTAAAATATTATATTTTATGTTAAATTATAACTTTTTATAGATAAAAAAAAGATTAAACATTCGTTTTGAATATCTTGCTAGATTTTTTTTTAGAATTATGTTTTTTTAGTTAAACTTTCCCAAAAATAGAAAGGTTCTAAAATGAGTTATAGCTCTTGGTTTCAAAGTCATGGAGAAAAACATAAAAAGATTATAGATAAGCTTTCTCACTTAAAAAATGAAGAACTCATTCACTATTTTAGATTTCACAATATGGTCAAGAGTGAACCCAATTTTTGTCCCCTCTACGCTGATAATAAAAAATGTCATGATAATGAAGCACTTAACTGTTATTTTTGTGCTTGCCCAAACTTTAGATTTAGAGACAATGGCTTTGAGAAACAAAAAAACCGAACTCTTTTTTCAAAATGTGACATTAATTCAAAAAAGGGTAGCCAATATATGTCAGATGATGCCATTCATCAAAACTGTGCAGGATGCTTTGTACCCCATTCTGAAACGTATATTAAAAAACATTTTACACGGAATTGGTTTGATGCAATGAAGAAGGTCAATAATAACTCAGAACTGTAACAAATAATCAAACTATCTAAGGCTTTTAGAGTTATCAGAAATATATATAAATTTTATAATATATATTTATATATACTTTATTAAAAAAAGAACAAAGGGAGATTCATGTCAAGATTGGAATCACAAAGTCATCAATATACGCCTTATGAGCAAATTGATAAAGAGCAGTTAAAGAGAGATATTGAAGATGCAAAGGCACGCATCGGAGAAGCAACAGAAGAGGATTTTCAACATCTTCTAAAAATGGAGCGATGGGGAAGAATGTTTACATTTTCAGGGTATTTTTTAATTCTTGCTATCGCTATTGCTGAACTGACTATCGGAACTCTATCTTCAGCTGTTTTTTGGTCAATAGCCTTTATTTCTGCAATATTTATTAGTACAGGAAATGTTGGTCGATGGGCAAATGTTACCCATCCTGTCTTACATGGAGCATATGACAAAGTCCCTAATGTTCCTGCAAAATATACTAAAAAACATTATGCTAAAGGGGCTAGACGACATCTTGATTGGCTTGACTGGATTACACCTGATGCGTGGTCATATGAACACAATATTATGCACCACTACCATTTAGGAGAAGCTGATGACCCAGATAATGTTGAACGAAACATGCAGTGGCTTATTCAGTCAAAGACACCTATGTGGCTTAGACGAGTTTTTGTATATGTTTTTGCAGGAACATGGAAATTTACCTACTATGCACCAAACACATTAAGAATTTTACAAAATAAAAAGCTTAAAGAAGAGAATAAAAAAGAGATTCTTGATTATGAATATGACCCTCGTACTCCTTTTGGTTTTGAGCTTTGGTGGAACTACTACATTCCATATGGAACGATTAAGTTTATTGTTATTCCTGCTCTCTTTTTACCTTTTGGTGTAAGTGCTGTTATCAATGCTTTGATTATCGTACTCATTGCAGAATTTTTTGCTAATTTACACTCATTTTTAGTCATTGTTCCTAACCATTCAGCAGAAGATATTTACATGTTTAATAAACCTTACAAAGGGCATGGAGAGTTTTATCTTCGTCAAATTATGGGTTCTGTAAACTACAATACAGGTTCAGATATTATTGACTATGCTCATGGATTTCTAAACTATCAAGTAGAGCATCATCTGTTCCCAGACATGCCATTGAGTTTTTATCAAAAAACACAACCACTGGTAAAAGAAATTTGTAAAAAACATGGTCTTGAATACCGACAAGAATCCGTATTTAAGCGTATGAGTATGACCATCGACTTGATGGTTGGAAAAACAAAATTACTTCGAGTGGATGGCGTTTAACAAAACTCTTATAATTAAAGATTAATCTTTAACAAGTATAATCATAGCCATAATCGGTAGACGTATCTTTACGTCTACCTCTTAAGGAACATAATGAAAAAAATTATACTCTTCGTTTTAACAACCTACAGCCTCATAGCAAATAGCCTTCCACAACGTATTGAAACAACGATAAAAAGTATTCATGGAAACAGCATTCAACTTGCACAAAATGTATCAGCAGGGATGTCAGGTCTAATTGTTCATGATTATGGAAATGGTCTCTCTGCTATTACACATTCTGTTATTAGTACCAAAAATGGAAAGGTTAAGATTTTACCATACACAGCTATTTTACATGAAAATATACCTACAGTTAAAACCGAAGCAAAAGTCAATGATAAAGTTATTTTAGGTAATTTTTACAACAATGCTCTACTCATTGCCCCCGATGCACGAAGCTACAGTAACATTACAAAGAAGTTTAATAAAGCATGGATTCATCCAGATGCCTATGCACTACAATTTATGAGTGAAGAGCGTTCTGAAATCTCTTTAGAGAGCTTACAAAAATTTGCTAGGAACAATCAAGTAGGATTGGTACTGATTGCAACTAAAACTGAACTGCTCATTCTTGACCCTCTTAGCAAAAAATTCTTGGGTCAAAAAGCAATCAAGGGAACAGCTACAGAGGCGATGAAACCGTTCTTTTCACGTTTTGAACATATGGATGTATCTACCTTTGGATTTTCAGACATCAAACTAAAGGATTACTACAAAGCAATCCAAGATTTAAAACACTAAAAGAGATAAAATGATAGATAAAAAACACCTAGAAGCCTTTACAAATATTGTTGGCTCTGAAAATATTTATGACGATAAAGCACATATGATTGCCTACAGTTATGATGCTACACGAACCCACTTTGAACCCGACGCTGTCATTTTTCCTCGCCATGAGGAGGATATTAGTAAAATATTAAAATATTGTAATGACAACCTCATTATTATCACTGCTCGTGGTGCAGGGTCTGGATTTACAGGTGGAGCTTTACCTGCCAATGGTGGCATTATCTTAGCCATGGAAAAACACATGAATAAGATTTTAGAAATAGACACTGAAAACATGGTAGCCGTCGTTCAACCAGGTGTCGTTAATATGGATTTACAAAAACATGTAGAGGCACTGGGACTCTTCTACCCACCAGACCCTGCCAGTGAAGAGTACTCTACTCTTGGTGGAAATGTCAGCGAAAATGCAGGTGGAATGCGTGCTGCTAAATATGGAATTACCAAAGATTATGTAATGGCTCTTCGTGCCGTTAGAACCAATGGAGATGTTATTCGAGCAGGAAAACGAACCATCAAAGATGTAGCAGGATACAATACAGCAGGTATTTTAATTGCCAGTGAAGGTACACTAGCTGTTCTGACAGAATTGACTCTAAAACTGATTCCAAAACCAAAATACAAAAAGACTTACATGGGAATTTTTCCAAGTGTTGACAACGCAATGAATGCTGTTTTCAAATCGCTTTCAGCAGGTGCAAATCCTGTAGCAATGGAGTTTTTGGACAAGCTCGTAATTGAAGCCCTTATTCAAAAGTTGGGTGTTGATTTACCAACTGAAGCAGGTGCTGTTTTGGTAGGCGATGTCGATGGAAACGTACCCGAAGAGGTGGCTTTTCAACTGGAAACGTTAGAGAAATCATTCAAAGAGAATGGTGCAAGTGAATTTAGAATTGCACAAAATGATGACGAAGCGAAAGAGCTTTGGTACGCACGGAAAAATGCTTCTCAATCCATTACTATCTTTGGAAATAAAAAGCTCAATGAAGACATTTCTGTACCTCGTTCCATGTTGCCAAAAGCATTAAAAGCCATCTATGCTTTAGGAGATAAATATGGATTCAAAGTACCCTGTTTTGGTCATGCAGGAGATGGCAATATTCATGTCAACGTGATGATTGATATTTCACAAATTGATGAAGGTCATAAATGTATCGAAGAGATATTTAAATTGGTAGTTGACATGGGTGGAACCCTAAGTGGCGAACATGGAATAGGAACATCAAAAGCTCCATTTATGGGGATTGCTTTTAATGATGCTGAGCTAAATATGTTCAAAGACATCAAAAAATCATTTGACCCAAATAATATTTTGAACCCTGGAAAGATGGGTCTGTAGATGCGAATGATTAAAGCCTATTTAGTCTCAATTTTTATGCTGTCCCTACCTGTAATGGCTGTTGATTATACTCAAAAACCTCAAGTAAAAAACTTTATGCACAGTATGCAATACAAATATGGCTTTAAAAAGAAAACGCTTAATACATGGTTTAAGCATGTTCGTAAAAACAGCTACATTCGACGACTCAGACAAGGACTTTATTGTGGTGGTGGTCGATGCAGATCCATGGGAAGTTGGGATAAGTACTATTTTCAATTTCGTAAACGAGCTGGGGGTGGTGTTTATTTTATGCACAAGTTTAAAAAAACACTCAAGCGAGCGTATAAAAGATATGGAGTCCCTCCCGAATACATTACAGCTATTATAGGGATAGAGAGTAATTATGGTGTCATGCGTGGAGACTATTTTGTTTTTGACCGTTTAGTTCATCTCTCTTTTGATAAAAATGATAGAAGAGCTAAATTTTATAGAAAACAACTCAAAGCACTCTTACGACTCTCTGCCAGAGAAAAGATAGACCCAAAAGATATTCGAGGCTCTTCTTCAGGGGCTATCGGTTTGGCTCAATTTATTCCAAGTACCTACAAAGCATTTGCCGTAGATTTTAATAAAGACGGTAAAAAACAGATGAATAACGTAGTTGATGCTATTGGAAGTATTGCCTACTATTTTAAACGCCATCATTGGAGAAAAGATGAAGATGTAGCCGTTAGGGTTAAATATAAAGGAAATCGTTTTGATGCCCTGCCTACAGGATATACGCATACCTATTATCGAAAAAATTTAGAAGATATCAAACCCAGAGATGAGTTTAACTATCATGGAAAAGTAAGCCTTATTAAACTTGAAAAGCACCGTTGGGATGAGCTGTGGTACGGTGGAAAAAACTTTTATGTTATTACCCGATACAATCACAGTTCATATTATGCAATGAGTGTTCATCTCTTGGCTCAACAGATAAAAAAAGGCTATAAAAAACGTTATCACAAAAATTTGGTGGAGTAAAATTATTTAATTTTACCACCAATATTATCAAGCAGTGAATAAAAAATATCCACAGCATAACCCAAAATAAATGCCAAGGTTCCCTGCTCGATACTTATATTCGCAAACAGATTATTACTGCTAGATTCATTCGCAGTTGTAGCCGAAGAAGCGAGTAAATCAGGGAACAGAACCAGTGAACCCCCTGCTAAAATACCCAAACTTAAACGTATTAATTGAGAAGGAATAAACGCTGGATCAAATTGACGGGTACTTAATTTCTCTTGAGTAATTCTCAATAAAAATACGCATGTTCCCAATCCTGCTGCAAGAAAAGGAATTAAAACGGTTGGTAAAATATTATCCGTTACAATATTAACAATTAATAGTGATAAAAAGGTTATTGTAACCACAGCTAAAAACAGTAAATATTTTCCCACAGAAGTACCAAAAACAGCATGAAAAAATCCTTGACCATGAATTCTTGTGGCAACCAATGTTCTAGCCGTCACATTTTTTGTTGCTTTTTCCAATATTGCATATTGCCGAATAAACTCTTTTCGTTTTTCCTCTTCTAAATCGGGATACTCTTCAGAACAAATTAGAAAGTCTCCTATATCAAACTTCCCTTTTTCTCGAAACTCTATATCCTGATCATGTTCAATATAATATCGTGCCAAATGCCAAGCATTC
>Ga0256826_1001842_pt1 | contig 13142 bp, 10 predicted proteins | sample CV79metaG_FD_185975 | JGI IMG/M metagenome (GOLD analysis project Ga0256826, IMG submission 185975) | Hydrothermal vent microbial communities from East Pacific Rise, Pacific Ocean - CV79 | ecosystem: Environmental > Aquatic > Marine > Hydrothermal vents | place: Pacific Ocean: East Pacific Rise...
TTAAGAAATAAGCCGCTTTTAGTTTTAAAGCATCATTTTTATAATGTTCTATTACCTTTTCTAATTCCCCTCGGTTGGTTTTTGCAGAATCTAAAGCAACGTGAACCGTCTCTGGTAAAAAACCATGATGCTGCTGACAAGAAATTAACAATATTGAAAGAACAAAAACAATAGAAAAATACTTCATAAGACAATTATCTTTTTTTGATTTTAAACTAAAATAAATGAATATACAATGTAAATTAATCACAATTATTTTTAATGATTGAGTAATATGTTTTCGAACAGAAAGAAAGAATTAGTAAGAAAAGAAATAAGCTATTTAAACTTTATCTTAAAAAAATTTGGCAGTCCGTAAAATTATTGTAACTTGCACGTAATAAACCCGTTAAATAACTCAACAAAAAGAATGGAAGTTCCTCAAAACATCCTTAATATAGTAAAAGATTGTCCTTTTCGCATGCGTTGTCTTAAAGACAATCAATCGATGTGCGAAATAGAAAGGATTATAACTAAGGATATCCAAATACTAAAAAAAGCTCCCGAATCGTACTGTCCTAATCAGATGACATTTGGTTTTTTTAATATTTGTACCTGTCCCGCTCGAAGTTATTTATTCGAGCAAGAAAACCTAAAGAACGGGTAAAAACCTTATTTAAATTTACGCCTTCATTACTCACCTTTACCTACGGCGGCGTCTTGACTTTTTTTCTGATTTTTTACCTTCGACTTTATCCTTTAATTTATCGGTAGGACTTAGCCCCGAAATAATTTCAATATTGATACCATCGGAAAGACCTGTTTTTATTTCATTTTTCTCAAATTGCTGTGAAGACGTTTCCACAAAAACAAATGCTTTGCCTTTTTCAAAAGTAATGAGCCTTTCCGAAATGGATAGGACACTATCTTTTCTGGCCAATACAATATCAGCATTTGCAGAGTATCCTGCCCGAATAAATAAAGAATCGTTCAATTGTACGGCAGCTTTTATTTCGAACTGTATCGCTCCATTTTCGGCAACACCTTTTGGCGATATATACTCCAATATAGCATAAAACTCTTTATCTTCAATAGCTCCAATATGCATGATTAAAGGCATATCCAATTTTAATTTTCCCACTTCCGACTCATCAATTTTACCTTTAAAAATCATTTCGTTCATATTAGCAATGGTAGCAATGGTTGTTCCATCGTTAAAGTTATTACTTTCGATAATCGAATTTCCTTCTTCTATAGGCACCTGCAAGACCATTCCATCAATCGTAGAACGCACCAAAGTATTGGTCATTTCTCCTGCATCTTTGGTAACCCCTTCTTTAATAATCTGTAAATTATCTTCAGCCGTTTTATAATCGGATTGAGCATTCTGATATTTTAAAGTAACCACTTGAAAATCGGCCTCTGGAATTACCTTTTGCTCAAAAAGTTGTTTTTTTCGTTGATAATCTAACTCTATCTCTTTAAGATTAATTTCAGATTTTTTAAGTCGTGATTCTCCTTCATTCAAACTAACCATATTAGGAATAACACGCACTTTGGCAATCAAATCACCTTTTTTAATAATATCGCCTGGCTCGACATACAATTTTTCTATAATTCCTGATATTTTAGGTTTAATATCAATCTCTTTTCTTGGGACAACTGAGCCCGTCGCCACTGTTCTTTTAATAATATTTGTAACAAAAGGAGACGAAGTTGTATACATCTCAGGGGCTTTTTGGTCTTTTTTATACAAATAAAAAATAGTATAAACAACCAATCCTAAAAAGATAACTAATAGCGAAATACGAATTATTTTTTTCATCGAATTATATATTTTTTGTTTCTAAATTTATTCATTTCTAAGTGCATCAATAGGTTTAATTTTAATGGCACGTTGTGCAGGTAAAAAACCAGCCATTGCTCCTGCTATAACAATGGCAAAAATAGCTAATAAAACAATATTGATATTAACCTCTGGATTTTTAAAAAAGGCATTTTCGCCACCCTCGAACAAAGGCTGTATAGCTTCCAATACCCAAACCCCTATCAGCAAACCTGTTAAACCCGCTAAAAAAGTCAATATAATGGCTTCTAAAATAATCTGAAAACGAATATTAAGAGGTGTTGCTCCCAAAGCCCTTCTAATCCCAATTTCTTTGGTTCGCTCTTTTACCACGACCAACATAATATTACTGATTCCGATAACACCCGCCAATAGTGTTCCGACTCCTACCACCCAAATTAAAATATTGATAGCTATAAACAGGCCCGTCATTTTTTTAAATCGTTCCTCGATATTAAAACCTCCCATAGCCATTTCGTCGTCGGGCGATACTTGATGCCTTTCTGCTAAAAATCGACGGACTTTTCTTTCTGCCACAGAGGCTGGAATATTCGGCTTAGCCGTCATAGCAAAAAATCCCACTACATTGCCGTAATTATAAGCCTGTTGCAAAGTGGTAAATGGAATCCAAATCGATTCTCTTTTATCACCATTCATATTCGGATTACCTTTAGGATAAACGACACCAACAACCGTAAAATAAACGCCTTGTATCTGTATATCTTGACCTATTGGATTCTCCGATGGCTCAAACAACATATCTCGAACACGTGTTCCAATAACTGCTATTTTTCGTTTTTCCTTAATGTCTTTATCGTTCAGAATACGGCCTTGTAGAATATTCATAGGATCAATCTCAAAAGCCGCAGGATAATCACCATTAATGGTATATGCTCCTGTATGTTTTCCTCTCACTACATTATTTCCCGCAGAACCCCAACGCCCTCCTCGCAATTTTGGAGCAATAATATCAACTTCGGGGACGTGATCTCTAATCGCTTGGATATCGTCAGTTATAAAACTAAAAGACCGTCCTCTTGGGAAGCCCTTATAAGCAATGGTTGTCGATTTTGTCCAAATAAAAAAGCTATTGGTTGCAAAATCGCCAAACTCTCCTATCACACCATTACGCAAACCCTTACCCGAGCCCAACATAATCACCAACATAATGATACTCCAAGTTACGCCAAAACCCGTTAAAAAAGTACGTAATTTATTCTTCCTTAACGAATATCCTATTTCTTCCCATATGTCTTTTTCAAATATCAACATAATCTTTTAATCATCTCTAAGTGCTTCTATAGGTTTAATAAGAGCGGCTCTTCGGGCTGGTAAATAACTGGCAATAACTCCTGATAAAACCAAAATAACAATGGCCATCAATACCAAAGAAAAACTTACGGTTGGATTACTGAAAAAATCACTATCAGGCACATATTTAGACACTAACTCCAGTAAAAAAATCCCTGGCAACATTCCTAAATATCCTGCAATACTGGTTACTACAACCGACTCGAAAACTATCAAACTAATAATAGACGAGGGTGTCGCTCCCAATGCTTTTCGAATACCTATCTCTTTGGTACGTTCCTTTACCACGACCAACATAATATTACTTACGCCTACAATTCCTGCTATAATCGTCAATAATCCCACAATCCAAATAAAGGATTTAATCCCACCAAACAATTTCATCACCTTAAGGTATTGATCGAAATCGCTCCATACCCAAATAGCACGACGATCTTGTATCGAAAAATGATGTCTTGAAGCCATAAGTTGACGTAAATCGTCCTCTAATTGGTTCATTTCTTCCTTGTTAGTAATATCTGCAGTCATCGATATTTGCCCTATATCTTCTGTTCCTGAAAACAACTTTTGAAAAACAGAAATAGGTAAATAAATACGCTTCATCTCACTATCTCGAGAATCGGTGAAAACACCTACTATTTTAAATACAATTCCATTAATTTCTATATTTTCTCCAATAGGATTTTTGTCTTTAAAAAGCACTTCTTTAGCCACCCTTCCAATTACAGCTGTTTTTCTATAATTATCGATATCCAACTGATTGATAAAGCGTCCATTGATAATTTTTACATTTTCAACAAATTGGTGCTTAGGATGAACTGCTTTTAAATCGAAACTCGCATAATCTCCTTTATAAACAATGGAAGAGCCCCCCCATACATTAAGTCGGGCAGAAACATTATCTGCAATATTAATGCGACTTTTTACCGCCTCGTAATCGCTATTTTTCAGTCTAATACGTCGTCCTTGCTTAAGTCCTTGATAAGGCATACCTGTTGTTCCTCCAGAAATCCAAACACTGTTAATCGCATCGGAATTGAACTGATTTTGAACACCATTTTGTAAGCCCTGCCCCACGCCTAACAAGATAATCAGAATAAAAATACCCCAGCCCACAGAAAAACCCGTTAAGAAAGCTCTTAACTTATTCTTCTTGAGCGAGTAATATATTTCGTTCCATTTATCGTAATCAAACACAGTTTTAGGTTTTTACTGATTAATAATAAGTCCGTCTTTGAGTCGTATAATGCGAGAGGTTTGGTCGGCAATTTCTTGTTCGTGCGTTACAATAATCACCGTCTTTCCTTGTTTATTAATATCCTTAAAAATGTCCATAACTTCTTCGGACGTTTGGCTATCTAAAGCTCCTGTTGGCTCATCTGCCAAAATAATTTTAGGATTAGAAATCAGTGCTCGTGCAATAGCCACCCTCTGTTTTTGTCCTCCCGACAATTCGTTAGGCAAATGGTCTGCTCTATCTGCAATACCTAATTTCTCTAAATATTCTTGAGCAATAATTTGTCGTTTCTTTCGTGATATTTTCTGATAATAAAGAGGAAGAGCTACATTTTCTAAAGCATTTTTGAAGCTAATAAGATTAAAAGATTGGAACACAAAACCTATCATTTGATTGCGATACATTGCCGCTTTTTTCTCACTTAAGTTTTTAATCATTGTTCCTCCTAAGCGATAATCTCCCTTATCGTAATTATCCAAAATGCCCAAAATATTAAGGAGTGTCGATTTTCCAGAACCAGAAGAGCCCATAATCGAAACTAATTCCCCTTCTTTAATATGTAAATCGATGCCTTTTAGAACATGAAGTGGCTCACTACCAGTATAATAGTATTTATGTATGTCAGAAAGTTGTACCATTATTATTTATAATATGATTCTCAGACGAAGATACTCAAATAAAGTTACTTTGCATAAAAATTAAGCTTTTGGAAACGACAAATTAAAACATGTTCCTATATCGGGTTTTGTTTCGAAGGAAATAATTCCTGAATTATTCTCCATAATTTGCTTGACAATGGCTAAACCCAATCCCATTCCTGAATTTTTGGTCGTAAAATTAGGTTCAAACAGTTTTTCTTGAATTTCATTATCCATTCCCTTTCCGTTATCACAAATTCGAACATTAACAATATCGGCTTGTTGTTCTACAGTTATAATAATCTTGGCTTTTCTATCCTCAGGAATCGCTTGAATAGCATTGGTTAAAAGATTTTGAAACACTCTTGATATCTGACGTTCATCGGCAAAAACATACAGTTTGTTTTGTGGCTGATTCTTTATTTCGATTTGTGCCTCCTTAGAATAAAGAACAATTTGGTCTTGAATCAAATTCAAGATATCGAAAGACTGCTGATTAGCCTCTGTCATTTTCGAAAAATCGGAGAATGTAGACGCTATTTCTGCTAAATTATCTATTTGCCTAACAACCAAATCTACAGTTTCATTTAGCTTTTTATCTTTATTATCTATATCATCTTTCCAAATATATTTTAAATGTTGTAAGCTTAATTTCATTGGGGTTAGAGGGTTCTTTATTTCGTGGGCAATTTGTTTGGCCATTTCCTTCCATGCCTCCTCTCGCTCTTTCTGAGCCAACAATTCAATATTTTTATTTAATTCTTCGACCGTTCTGTTATATTCGGTAACCAAAGCCCCTATTTCGTCATTTAATTTATAGGTAATCGGTTCATTCTTCTTTCCTACCTTAAAATCTTTTAACTTCCTTTGAATTAACACCAAAGGTAAAGTTATACGATTCGATATGAAAACAGTAAACAAACCTGTTATCAGAAATAAAAACACAAAAATGTTCAAGAAAGCAGTTACCAGAATTGTCACATCGGACTTTATCTCTTTATCTTTTGCAAAATAGGGTAAATTCAGATAAGCTATGGACTTATTTTTTGCATTTTTAAAAGGAACATAAGCCGAAAGATACTTTTGCGTACCTATCTGCTCATTATGAATATATCTCGATTTCTTTTCTTGCGACAAATAATAAAACGCTTGAGGATTTATCCGATTACCTATCAATTTCTTTTCGAACACCTCTGGTCTTGAAGAAGCAATCAGCCTACCCGACAAATCGTATAAATTAATATCGGTAAAAAACACATTCGAGAATTTAGTTAAAAGATAATTCAAATAATCTACATTTAAATCGTTAAAGTTATCGGACTGAGCCAGTTTATGCTTTAATTCAACCAATACCGATTGCATTTTCTCGTCCAAGACATTCTTTTGTTTCTGAGCAAATAAATCGGTGCTCTTATAAATAATAGCCCAAGCAATAATTACAAATGTTCCAACAATCAAACCTAAAAATATCAAACGTAATTTCCCCTTTAAAGTATTCTGGAAACTCAAATCGAATAGAGCAATCTGATTTAACAATTTCACTAAATAAATCAGACTTATATATAAAATGAAAACATAAGATAAAATGATGAAGAAATCCCAAACACTTTGCTTTTTCGCACTTATTATGTTGTATACTCTTTTGCTCTGCCGTTCGATTAGATGATTATATTTATTCATTTCTACACAGGCAGACTGTTCCTTTATTTGTGGGAATAAATAATCTAAAGGATAATTATATTTTCCACTATGAGTCACTAATTTACCATCGATGTATTTTGCAAAGGAGTAATAATTAGGCTCATCATTTTTATCGACCTCTTTGCTCAATAAAATTGAAGGATAGCCCAAATTTTTATGCTGATTCTTAGGTTTCAGTAAAATGTATAAATTAACTAATAACGAATCTTCTGACCTAATAAAATGGTAAGTCCCCAAATAATTATCGATTCCATAATTCGCAATAGCCACAAAATGAGAATTATTTAGAGCCTTTGAACCATTCTGCAATTGTTTATTGAAAAATGTATCACAGCTTTTAATATCGTTAGGACTTTTAAAAATATTATCCGATCCACAAATTGTTATATCTCCCTGATATTGAAACCAAAAACCCGTAAAATATTGCATCTGTATATAATCGTAGATATTCTGCTCGGTCTCGGGCAAGCGATAAATTAAATTTAGCAACAAGGAGTCTTCTAACAGCTTTTGATCTAAATCTTCTAATAAATATTCTGCCAAACGATTATTTTCTATCTGATGATTACTCAACCTCAAATACTTATTTTCTCGTTCTTTATCCAAAGAAACATACTCTACCAAGCTCACCACAAATACACTTCCCAAGAAAATAAGAATTAAACGAATCGTTGCCTTACTAAAATAAGGCGTTGTTTTTAATGAAATTAATAATGCAATAGTTAGCGAAAAAATTGACAAACCTATTAGATGCCAATCGAACAGCAGCAGTAACAAGCTTATAGGAAAATATAATACAAGTATATGTTTTAGAATCTTTTGAACTGTTAATTCTTTTGTATGATATAATATAAACATTAGTATTTTAACATAAGTTAGAATTAAAACACCGAATATCAACAAGGATAAAATATCTTGATAACGCATAATGACATTATCAAAATCTATAAAATTACTGGTCGAATTAATAATAATATCACGAATAAAATAAGTCAATAACATAAAAATACCGAAAGCCAAGAATTGAGCAATTATCGATTCTTTGAAACTAAACTTTAGAGACTTATTCGAAAAGATTTTTAAACTATAATAGGTTACAATATAAATCCAAATTGTGTTAATCATTAACATTCCTAAGGAAGAAATAAAACTATTAGCAAAATCGAAGGGCTGAAATAAATAAAAATCTTGTGCAAATGGAATCGTATAATGCAAGAGGACAAGAATTAAGATTAATCCAAATATCCACACGCCTACTTTGCCGTAAGAAGCCCATTGCATTTTACTGATACTTTGGTAGTACAAAAACACAAAGGATAAAAGAGCCAACAAATACATTAGGCTAACAAAAATCATCCAAAAAGAAGAAAGAGAATCTTCTCCTTTTTTCTCAAAAAACAAATTGAATGTCCGATGATTAATTTCTAAAGGGACTCTATAATCGCTCTCTATATTCGTCGGCAAATAATTAGGAGGAAATGCGACCAAGTTAGAAGAACTGTTTCGGAGATACTCGTTTTCAAATTCAAAATCATTCTTAAGATGTACCAAATAATAAATCTTTTGTATTCCTCTTTGCTTTATCCAAACCAAATAAATCCGTCTCGAAAGATGATAAACTCCTGTTTTTGATATTTGTTCTAAAGCCCTAAAATCTAACTTATTGGTCGTCCAATAAATAATAGAATCAGATTCTGAAACCACATAATCAAATTTATAATCGGATAAGCGATAATGGGTTGTATCTATTTGTTCTGCTGCATCTATAATATCCTGCAACTCTGTCTTTATCGCATTAATATTTATTCTATTATAAAGAAATCTAACTTTAGATGAAGAGATAAAAATAGAAAATAGCACAAAACTCAATGATAAAAGATACCCTATGATAGTCGCTTTTTTATTCATGATGATAGGGCTCTCCTTTTATAATTGAATTGGCTCTATACAACTGTTCTGCAAAAATTAGCCTAACCAATTGATGTGAGAAGGTCATTTTAGAAAGTGCTATTTTTCGATTAGCTCTTGCATAAACCGAAGCATCGAAACCATAAGGTCCTCCTATTACAAAAACCATTTGTTTTATAGAAAGCAAGGTTGTTTCTCTAATAAACTCAGCAAACTTCAAAGAGGTATATTCCTTACCTTTTTCGTCCAATAAAACAACAAAATCTGTATTTTGTATATTCTTTAGAATTTTAATTGCTTCTTGTGTCTTCTGCTGAGACTGACTTAAGTTCTTACTATTTTTAATATCGGGAATGGTTAAGACTTCGTACGGATGATACCTTTCTATCCTTTTATTATATTTGGAAATTCCCTCGTTTAAATACGAAGCATCTGTTTTTCCAATTTGAATAAGCTTAATTTTCATTTCCCAACAAGTATAACGTTATCTGCTAACTAAAGTAGGTAATATTTATCGACTACTAAAATAATTATTAACAATTTGCAACTAAAAAAAACATCTTCTTTTTTCAAATAAATCTGAAACTTAATAAACCTTTGGCCGTAACCTCATATAACTCAAAATACTCAATGTCATGAAAAAATTAATAAGCCTCTTATTTGTTGTTCTGTGCTTACAAGGAATAAGTCAAAACAACACCAGCCAAAAAAAATACCTTGGTAATTTAGATATGATGAAATTCATTCCTTTGAATGAAGATGAAAAAGATATTCTATACGAAATCCGATTGGTAAACGAAGATTTAGAAAAGTCTAAAACAGAGCTTTCATTGTCTGAACGAAAAATTATAGAATTGGAACACATCTCCGAATTATCATCCGATTTTAAAGATATTCGTTCTAAAGCTAACCGAAAAAATAATAAATTAAAAAATCGTACGGTATTTTTAAAAAGTGATATTCAAGAATTTGAGTCTATCAATAATAAACTTATCTATAATATTTATGAGCACAAGTTAAGCAATAAAGCATTTTTACAACATTCTCAGAATGTAAAAACAGTTCGCGGATATATCAAGAAAGCTAAACACTCTTACAAAATAGCCGAGAAATACGATTTAAGAATTGATACCACAAGTAGCGATCTCGAATACATCAAAGCCTTAGCTAAGGTTAACAAAGCATACGACGAAGCTATATTAAATCAAAGATATGCCATTGCTCTTTGTTCGAATCTCGACCTTGCAGTCATTGACGCAAGTACTCCTAAAGAGGAAAATAAGAAATTATTAGCTGATAAAAACGCTTCTAAAAAGGAAAGAAAGAAAGCAAAAAAGATTTCTAAAAAAGAAGATAACAAAAGTATTACAAATAATTATTTAGCATCAACTGAGGAAAATACAAATCCGATTATCAAATCTACAAGCAACAATACAACAGAAAATCATTGTAAAAAAATAACAGACGAAAATATTGTTTTTAGAATTCAAGTAGGGGCATTTATTAACGAGGTCAAAAAAGAGAAACTCAACGGCTTATCTCCTATTTTCATAGATAATTCCGACCCTATTTTCAATAAAGTTTTGATAGGAGAACACCACTCGTACCGTTCGGCAATCAGAGCTTTAAGAATCATCCAACAAACAACAGAATACAAAGATGCATTCTTAGTTGCATATTGCTCTGGGAAAAGGAAACCTGTTAAAAAAGTAATGGAAGAAAATATAAACGAAGAAGAAAGAATGGCATATATCAGCTATAAAAATGAAGTTCTAAAATAAAATCTGAGAAGTTAATTTGTTTTGTAGGTAGTATTACCTCCCCCAAGAAATAAAATTCTTGGGGTTTTTTATTTACAATAAAACACATAACTTTGAAAAAAGAATCAATAAATATGGATATTGAAAAGGTTCGTGAACTTTGTTTACAACTTAAAGGAACAACTGAGAGCTTTCCCTTCGACAAGATAACTCTTGTTTTCAAAGTGATGAATAAAATGTATTGCCTCGAAAATCTCGATAACAAAAGCATAAATCTAAAAGCAGAACCAGAAAAAGTTATTGAATTAATAGAGGCTTACTCTGCTATTCTACCTGGCTATCATATGAATAAAAAGCACTGGATAACAATTAAATTAGAAGAGCTCTCTAATGACAAATTACTCAAAGAACTCATCAATAATTCATATTTGTTAATTATATCTAAACTAAATAAGAAACAAAAAACCGAATTAGATACTTTATAGAAAAATTGTAGGTAATGAAAAAAAGCAAAATAATAAAATATATACCGTTCATTTTAATTATAATTATTTTAATAAGTTGTTCTCAAAGCCCTAATAAAAATGAGAATCAAGATTTAAATAAACTCGATAGTATATCAGGAAAAAAACTAATTGATAATGGTTTTCTTAAATATGCAGATTCTTTAAGATTAGATTCATTAAAAAAAGAAATCATTGAATCATTTAACATATATGATGAAGATAATAATAAGTTTGCTTTTATTGATGCGGAAGAATTATCAGAATTTAATTTTGATTTCTTTATGCCTGAACTAAATAAAATTTTATTAAAAAGAGGCTTGAAAATAAAAATAGAAAAGGCATCTGATTATGAAATGTCAAATGATATTTTCATAAATGGTCAAGAGATTAAACTATACACAAAAAAAGAATTAGAAACTGAAATTTTTTGGGATATTGCACCAAGAAATTTTTTCAAAAAAGTGAATGATTTATTAAAAGAGAACAATATTGAAGAAAGATTTTATTTATTGTATGGCGGAAATGATTTACATACATTTTTGTTGACAGAAAAACAATTTGAAATAATCTCGGATAGATTAATAGCTGAAAAGAATGGGATTCCATATTTACCTTAAAAACCACTACCTACAACACAATGATATAGGAGTTAGTATTTACTTCCGCTGGCTAAGGCGTCGCATATCGGTCTAAAATCAAGGTGATTCTTTAACTATATTTTAACGAATTAGATGATTAATTTGGCTCACAATGACAAAAACAAACAAAACACACCATTCAGTATACCAAGGCGTTAACCCCCCTTTTTACCAAACGAAGGACTATTTTGTTTTCTTAATTAAATAAACCAAATTGGATAAGTATTTTGTATTATCGACAATGGTTACTTCAACATTTTCCTCTTTTAAGAAATTAAGAAGCCGTTCCTTTGTGATAAAATATAATTGTTTAGACTCATCTTGAGTTTTATTAAAACGGAAAATCTTGGTCGATAAAAACTCTGTCATTTTAGTTTTTTTATGCTTATCCTCCATTTCGGCATTAGCATCTCGAATAATAATTGTTCCGCCCACATTTAGATTCTCAAAACATAGTCTTACTGCTTGTTCTTGCATTTCTTCTGGCATATAATGCAATACATCAGCTATTACAAACACATCTGCGGCTTGTTCTAAACCTTCGGTAATATCTAAATATTCGAAGTGTACATTCTTCAAGGTTTCTGTCGATTTTGCAGCAACTTCTATTTTTTCTCTATCGTAATCGTAACCTATTAGATTTCTTTTGGGGGAACTTAAAGCTAAAAAATGAAGTAAGAATCCATATCCACAACCCAGGTCAATAACAGTTCCTTCTTTTGGAATTAAATTATCGAACATTAAATAATTGTCTTCCATTCTTGTTTTAACCTTAGCATACCACTCTACTATTGGCCCTTTGTAAATATATTGCGATAAAACATATTTTCTATAATACTTTGTTGGAACTACATCTACTTTTAGTTGCTCATATTCTGCTCTAAAATAGTCTTGAACCTTTTTGGTTTTTTCTTTTAAATCGCTACCCCAAATTTCTTCAGAAACATCTATTCGTGGCAAAATTTTAAAATAAGCATTACTCTTGTGTAAGAAAAACTCATGACGACTCAAAGCATCGTAAGCTCCATGAATTATTATTGGAAGCAACTCCATCTTCATTTCGATAGCTAACTGAAAAACACCTTTATGGAAACGCTTTATCTTACCATCTTTCGTCCGTGTTCCTTCAGGGAAAATAAGAACAGAATAGCCCTCATCAATTTTAACTTGAAGCTTTTCCTTTGCGTCTTTTATTCCATCTAAAACAGGATAAAAATCGGCATAACGCACAAAAAACTTAAGCACTGGATGATTCCATACTCCTTTGTTGGTTACAACAATAATTTTAGGATAAAGCATCAACATAAAAACCAAATCGAGCTGAGATTGATGATTAGCAATAATAAATGCAGGCTTTTTAAAATCTTCTTGATTTAAATTGATAATTTTCTTAGGCGTATTAAAATTCATATACACAACCAGCCAACTTGCCTTCTGCAAGAAATGACTGTAAGCCAACTTTTTGTATTTCCTCTGAATAGGAAGTAATCTTAAAACAAATGTAAAGACAATAGACACTAACATCGAGATTAAGACCAAAACAAGCGATAAATTCCCTAAAACAAAACTCAGCAAATTGACGGGCTGTTTTCGTTTTCCGTTCTTTGTACGAACTAAA
>Ga0256826_1001843_pt1 | contig 13141 bp, 10 predicted proteins | sample CV79metaG_FD_185975 | JGI IMG/M metagenome (GOLD analysis project Ga0256826, IMG submission 185975) | Hydrothermal vent microbial communities from East Pacific Rise, Pacific Ocean - CV79 | ecosystem: Environmental > Aquatic > Marine > Hydrothermal vents | place: Pacific Ocean: East Pacific Rise...
TCTCTTCATTCCAGTGAGTATAGTTTATAAGAATCTGCTGTTGGTAGTATGAAGTAGAGTTTGGTGAAAACTTAGCAACTGTTTTGTAAACCTCTTTTTTTTTGACAATTAAAAGAGGGGCAATTATGGTCATGTTGTAAGTAGTTGAGAGCTCTTTTAAGATTTTACTCTGAGATTCTGCTTGCTCTTTTATCATGGAAATACTCATTGATTCGAGCTCTTTAAAGAATGGGTTTAAGATATACTCTCCTAAAAGAAGAACCTTTACCCCTTGTTTATGGGCTACTCGAATGAAGTTGTAGAGTTTTGTTGAGCTAAGACCTTGGGCACTGAGTTGTAAAACAGCAGCTCTCACTAGTTTGCCTTTATCTCTTGAATTTTTAGAGTAGCCTCTTGAAGCATTTTTTGTGCATCGGAGAGCTCTTTCATCCCTTTTTCATAAGCTTTGACACTCTCCTGGAGTGTTATCTCTGGGTTCATTAAAACTTCAAGTGTCTCTTTTGCATTTTCAAGTTTTGTCTCAAAGTCTGCTACTTTTTTAGGCATCTAAAATCCTTTTAACTTTATCTTCAAATTTATCTATCTCTACAAGAAATGCATCGTGACCGTAGTCACTCTCTACATCAAAGTAAGTGTGGTTTGTATTCCCAACAGCATTGAGTGACTCATCTATATGTTTCATCTCATAGTTTTTAAAAAGAATGTCATTTTTAAAACTTATGAGGTGAAGTTCTGATTTTATTTTTCTCATTGCATCATCTAATGAGTCAAAACCACGAGATAAATCAAAAATATTGATAGCTTTTGTAATGTACAAGTATGCTAAAGGGTCAAACCATTTTGTAAAATTAAAACCGTTGTACTCTAGATAAGTCTCTACTTGAAACTTCCCAAAAAGCTCATAAAGCCCATCTGTACGTTTATAGTCTCTTCCAAACTTAGAGTTCATCGACTCATGAGATAAGAAGCTAATATGACCAGCCATACGACCAACTGCCATACCCCATAGTCCCTGTTCAGCAATAACTTCTGGGTCGTAATAACCCTGTTTAAACTCAGGGTCTTTCAAAATAGACTCTTGTGCTACCTTATTAAATGCAATTGCCCAAGGCTGTGTTGCATGTGTTGCTGCTAAAGAGATGATTTTATCTGCAAAGTTAGGGTAGTGAATGGCAAACTGAAGTGCCTGCATTCCACCCATTGAACCACCTATAATGGCATAAACACGGTGAATATCTAGACGGTCAAACAAAATACGTTGCGCTTTTACCATATCTTTTATGGTTACTACAGGAAATTTGTAGCGGTAGTGTTCATGATGAGGATGCTGTAAGCTCATTGGTCCAGTTGAACCAAAACAAGAGCCAATGACATTTGAGCAGATAACAAAGTATCTGTCAGTATCGATGGTTTTACCTGGCCCTATAAGTCCATCCCACCAACCAGCTTTACTTTCATCTTCGTATGTTCCAGCACAGTGGTGAGAGCCAGTAAGAGCATGACAGATTACTATGACATTACTCTTGTCATCATTCATCTCACCATATGTTTCATAAGTGATATCATAAGGCTCTAATATACGACCACTCTCTAGATAGAGAGGGTTAGTAAAATGTTCTGTTTTTGTTTGTAGGTTTAAGGACAAATTTCCGCTCTTTGTAAAATAATAGTGCTATTTTAGCGAAAATCTCTTAATATTGTGAGAAATCTCTAAAGCTTTCATAAAGTAATTTAGAGTATCATTTATATACAATAAAAATAAGAGGTATCACTATGAAAATTTCTACATACTGCTATGATGGTTCTTGGGATTGTAATTTTAAGGAAGTATCTGATATTTCAAAAGCATTAGTAATTCTCTTTGGTAGTGCTAAAAAAGATTTAATAGAAACTCCTTTAGCTCAAGTTATAGAGTTTTATAAAGGTATTCCTATAGTTGGTTCATCTACCTGTGGTGAGATTTACCAAGATGCAATTATTTCAGAAGGTTTAGTTGTAAGTGTTATAGAGTTTAATACTACTCTTGTTAAAACACTTAACTTAAAAATAGAGAACTCTGAAGACTCTTTTAAATATGGAAGTGAAATTGCGACACTTTTAAATGAAGATAATCTAAAAGCAATTTTTATTTTAAGTGATGGACTGAATATAAATGGTTCTCAACTTACAGATGGTATCTCATCTTCTGTAGATGAAAATGTTGTAGTTACTGGTGGATTAGCTGGAGATGACGATAGATTTAATGAGACATGGACACTTGTAAATAACAGAGCAGTATCTGGGTATGTAACGGCATTTGGGCTCTATGGAGATCATATAGAAATCGGTTATGGTAGTAAAGGTGGATGGGATCAGCTAGGAATACAGCGATTAGTGACGAAGAGTGTAAATAATGTTCTTTACGAGCTTGATTCTCAACCTGCACTAGCTCTTTATAAACAGTATCTTGGAGAGAAGCAAAAAGATTTACCTTCCTCTGGACTTCTCTTTCCTCTTGAATTAAAAATGACACAAAATAGTGAAGATAGTAAGGTTCGTACTATCCTTGGTATTGATGAAGAGCAACAGTCTATAACTTTTGCTGGAGATATTCCAGAGGGAAGCTATGTGACACTTATGAAGTCTAATCCAGATAGGCTAATAGATGGAGCTTATGATGCTGCACAGAAGATTCTTTTAAATAACTATAATAATGAAGATATTTTAACTATAGCAATCAGCTGTATAGGACGACGTTTAGTCTTGAAGCAGAGAGTTGAAGAAGAGCTTGAAGCTACTCTTGAAGTTTTACCTAAAAATACGAAACAGATAGGCTTCTACTCATATGGTGAGATATCACCACTTCTCTCTGGAAAATGTGACTTACATAACCAGACAATGACTCTAACAACAATTTGGGAAAGAGATGCATCGACTACTTAAACGCCAACTTAAAAAGATTGACTTCAATGGTGATGTACCTAATGGTGAGCAGTTTGAAAAGCTTCTCTCGTTTATAGATAGAGCTTATTGTGATAGTGACGACGATAGAAAACTCTTAGAAAATACTCTTGATATTTCTTCAAAAGAGATGTTTACTCTCTATAGAGAACTAGAGGAGAAGTCAAAATCAAAACTTGCTCAGAGTGAAGAACGATATAAATACTTGGCAAAGCATGATGCCTTGACGGGAATCTCAAATAGGCTTAATTTAGAAGAGCAGTTAAAAGTAGTAACAGCAGATTCTAAACGTAATGGTAAAAAATTTGCAGTTCTTTTTTTAGATCTTGATTATTTTAAAAATATTAATGATACTTTAGGTCACTATATGGGTGATAAGCTTTTAAAAGAGGTGAGTAAGAGAATTTTAAAAAATATTAGAGAGAATGATATTTTTGCACGTATCGGTGGTGATGAATTTGTTATTGTTCAGTCTGATGTACAAAAAGAGTCTCTACTTATTTACATTGAAAAGTTAATTTCTATTTTAAGAGAACCATGGATAGTTGGAAAGCATGAACTACATATCTCTTCTAGTATTGGTATTGCTGTTTATCCAGAAGATGGGGATGATGGTTTAACTCTTATGAAACATGCTGATATAGCAATGTATAGAATAAAAGAGTTGGGACGGGATGATTTTGCTTTTTATACACAGAAACTCAATGCAAAAGTACATGAAGATATGCTCCTGCAACAGGGTATGAGTAGTGCTCTAAGTAAGGGAGAGTTTGAACTCTATTTTCAACCGAAGATTCAATATAGTGGAGATAAAATTATAGGTTCTGAAGCACTTATTCGATGGAATCATCCAGAATTAGGTCTTATCTTTCCTGATAGTTTTATAGAGATAGCAGAAAATAGTGGATTTATCTCAAAATTAGGTCAGTTTGTTATAGAAGAGGGTTGTAGAAGTCTTGCACGGATGAATGAAATTTTACCAGAGAATAATATCCACCTATCAGTTAATCTCTCTATTCGACAGATTCAAAGAGATGATATGTACAGTATAGTTAAGAGTGCTTTAGAAAATACAGGTATTAGTCCATCACAATTCTCTTTAGAAATCACAGAGAGTGTAATAGAAAAAAATAGCATACTTTTTATTGAACAATTAGAAAAAATAAAATCATTAGGAATTAAAATATGCCTAGATGATTTTGGTACAGGGTACTCTTCACTCTCTTACCTAAGTAGACTCCCCATTGATACCCTTAAAATTGACAAGTCTTTTGTTGATGAGATATCACAAGGTAAAAATATACTCGTAGATACAATTATATCTATGGCAAAAAGTTTAAAGATGAATGTAATTGCTGAGGGTGTAGAGTGTGAGTACCAAAAAGAGTATCTTTATGAACAAGGTTGTTCTTTATATCAAGGTTTTCTCTTCTCTAAGGCTGTACCAGAGAGAGAGTATATAAAAATGCTTCAAGCACAGGTAAGTGCTTAAGCTTTTTTTACTCTTACTTTACTCCGACTTATATCTATTAAGTTTATGCTTGTAGAGATAACTTGAACTCTGGTAAAAAGTGATGGCATCAGACTCTGCTTGTTTATCTACTTCTATCTCTTTAAACTCAGTAGAGCATAGTGCATCTTTAGTGAGTTCATACTGATGGCTTGTTTTGTTTGGTTCAAGCACAAGAAGTTTTTTATCTGTAAGGTAGCCTAACTTTTGGTAAGTCCCTATAAAGGCTCTCTCTTGAAAGTTATCTGCTAAGATATCTTCTCCGTAAAACTTACTCTTATAACTCCAGTTCATGAGTGAAAAGAGTGTTGGCATAAGGTCAATTTGGTTAGAGAGTTTTGAGACTACTTGAGGCTCTAAAATATCCGGAGCATAGAGGAAAAATGGAATTTTATAACGCCAAACAGGGAGTGATGTCTCTCCAGCACTTCCCGCATTGTGGTCAGCTACAACAATAAAAATAGTATTTTTAAACCAAGGTTTACTCTTAGCATCTTTTATAAACTTGTCGATAGAGTAGTCCGTATATTTTACAGCACCTGATCTTCCTGTATGGGAAGGAATATCTATGCGACCCTCAGGGTAAGTGTATGGTCTATGGTTAGATGTTGTCATAATTAAGTTAAAGAAAGGTTTTTTGTTTGTGTATGATTTATCAGACTCACTGAGAGCTTTGTTAAAGAGGTCTTCATCACAAACACCCCATACATTAGCAAAGGTAATCTCTTTTTCATCAAACTCTGTTCTATCTACTATCTCAAAACCGTTGTGAGAGAAAAAGCTGTTCATGTTGTCAAAGTAACCGTGACCTGCATAGATAAACTTGTTCTCATACCCTTTCTCTTCAAATATGAAGCCTGTGGAGTACATGTTAAAGTTGTCAGGACGTTTGACAATACTTCTTCCTGGTGTTGGTGGTACTGAGAGAGTAATAGCTTCCATACCCCTTACTGTTCGTGTTCCTGTCGCATAGAAGTTGTTAAAAAAAAGTGACTCTTTAGCAAGTGCATCAAGGTTAGGGGTAATCTCTCTTTTACTTCCATATATTCCCATAAACTCAGCACTCAAGCTCTCAACAAGAATAAGCATAATATTGTACTGCTTCTCTTCTCCCTCTTTTTGAACAATTTTAAGAGTTGTGTCATCAAAACCAGAGAGACCTTTTAAGTCCTGCATTACTACTTTAATATCTCTTGTTTTATAGAACTCATCGTAAGGAAGAGAGTTGTTTCTAAAGGCTGAAAAGAGAGAGTAGAGACCATTTTTAGAGAGCTCATTGTTGTACTGGTTCTGTGAAGTCTTTGTAAGTCCTTGTTCATTAAAGATGTTAAATATAAGGATAGGTGCAAGAAGGTAGAGACCCGCACGAGTAAACTTCTCTTTGTAAGAGTACTCCGATGCAAATGCACTCTGAAGTACTGATGTTTTTTTGTAAATAGTTACAATAATAGTTACACTAATAAGCAGTACAATAGAGAGAAGAAGCGGTACAGGATAGGACTCTAAAATGTTATGAATAACCTCTGTTGTGTAGACAAGGTAGTCAACAGCAATAAAGTTAAAACGTTTCCCAAACTCATCCCAAAAGAAGTACTCCGAGAAGATACCAAAAGTAATAAAGTAAATCTGCATAAAGAGAAAAAACCATATTAAGTACTTGTGAAATCTATTGTTAAAAAGACGGTTTGGTGCTAGTGCTGTGTATATAGCAAAGGGTGATACAAGGTAGATAGCAGCTAGAAGGTCATAGAGTGAGCCTGCAAGAAAAAGCTTAATTATAGAGAAAAGGTTAAAATCTACTAATGAAAAAGAGACTCCAAGTAATACTACTCTTGTTACAAGTGCAATACCCATAAAGATAAGCACTAAAAGAGCTATAAGTCCAAAACGATTCTGCATAATTTGTCTCATTATTTATATCTCCAGAGCTTGTTTTATGTCAGCTATTAAATCTTTAATAGACTCTAAACCACAAGAGATACGGATAAGGCCAGCAGGAACACCACAAGACTTTAGCTCATCCTGTGTGAGCTGTTGGTGAGTTGTTGAAGCTGGGTGTGTAATAATTGATTTTGAGTCACCAATGTTTACAACTAAAGAGTAAAGCTTAGTGGCATCTACAATTTTTGTTGCTTCTTCTAAAGAGCCTACTTCAAAACTAAGTAGACCAGAACAAGCTCCATTTTCAAAATATTTTTGAGCATTTTCATAGTTTGAGTTACTCTTTAGACCTGGATAGTTAACCTTAGATACTTTTGGATGCGCTTCTAAAAATTCTGCAAGTGCAAGTGCATTTGCAGAGTGTTCTCGCATACGAAGAGAGAGGTGCTCTAAACCTTGGATAAAGAGCCAAGAGTTAAATGGAGAGCTCACAGCACCAATATCACGAAGGAGTGAAAGTCGGGTTCTTAGAGTAAAAGGAGGAAGAGGTACATCAACATAGACTAAACCGTGGTAAGAGGCATCAGGCTCATTAAAGTGTGCATAACGTGGGTTGGCTTTGAGCTTTTCTACTAAAGCTTTTCTCTCTACTAAAATCCCACCAATAGCAAGACCCTGTCCCGTTGTGTACTTTGAAGCACTATGCACTGTAATATCTGCTCCAAACTCAAAAGGACGACAGAGGATTGGAGTTGCTACGGTGTTATCTACAACTGTTAAAATTCCATATTCATTTGCAATTTTTGTTATAGCTTCTATATCTGCTACATCAATACTAGGGTTTGTCAGTGACTCAAAAAAGATAACCTTTGTTTTATCATCAATTAACTCTCTGATTGAGTCTGGATTATGAACATCAAAAAAACGTGACTCTATACCAAAACGCTTGAGTGTATGTGCATTGAGAGTTAAACTTCCACCATAAAGCTGTTTAGCACTTATAATGTTGTCTCCCGCTTCAGCGGCATTGGCAATAGCATAAAAAATAGCACTCATACCACTTGATGTAGCAATAGCTGCTTCTCCGCCTTCAAGCTCTGCAAAACGTTTTTCAAACACATCTGTTGTAGGATTATTCAGACGAGTATAGATATTTCCTAACTCTTTGAGTGCAAAAAGATTGGCTGCATGTTCAACATCACGAAACTCATAGGCTGTACTCATATAGATTGGCACAGCCATAGTTCCTTGAGAATCTTTCTCATAGCCTGCATGAAGTGCTTTTGTCTGTAAATCCATAGTAGTCCTTATAATAAAAAGTTATTTTGTTATTTTAGCGAAATTTACTTATATAAACGGTTGTCATAGAGATATTTCGAGCTATAAATATAAGATAGTCCATCTTTTATCTGACTTGCATTATTCTCTATAAGTGTTTTATTATAATCATAAGTAAGATGCTGAGTATTATCTTTATAAACAATAAATCTGTCTTCAAGTAAGTAGACAACACTTTTGTTGTTTGTTAAAAGTAGGGCTGAGTCTCTCTGGTTCTGTAAAACAGATGTTCCCATGGTTGGAATGGTGTCACTTACTCCTGCAATGTCTAAAATAGTAGGTGCAAAGTCAATCTGTGAAGCAATTTTGTTATACGCTTTACCACCATGAAAATCATCGCTCACTATAAATGCGGCGATGTGATTGTTTGAGATTGGCAGTGCAGTTGAAGTATAGGTGTTGTTTGTATGGTCGGCTATAAATGCAACTATGGTGTTTTTGAGCATACCTTTTTCTTTGAGCTTTTTCATAAATTTACCGATGGCATAATCGGAGTACTTCATAGAGTTTGCAAAGCCATTGAGTTTTGCCTTTTTATAAGGCTCAACTCGTCCTCTTGGGTAGTCAAAAGGCTCATGTGAAGACATTGTCAGCATCGTTAAGAAGAAAGGTTTACCCTCTGATTTTTCTATGAGTTCAAAAGCTTTTTCATAGAGGTTTTCATCACTATATCCCCAAGTACATGGGTCACTGTAACCACTAAAGCTCTTTTTATCGTAAATATGCTCGTAACCATTGGAGAGTAAAAAACCACTCATGTTGTCAAAATTTGCATCGCCAGAGTAGAGAAAAGTGTTCTCGTAGCCATGTTTTTTTAGAGTTCTAGCAAGTGTGTAGAAGTTGTTTTGAGACTTTGAGGCTTTTACAAACTCACGTGGTGGAGTAGGGTAGAGCCCTGTTGTGACAGAAGAAACTCCCCATGATGTTCGTGTGCCTACTGCATACATTTTAGTAAAATAAAGAGACTCTTTAGTCAGTGCATCAATGTTTGGTGAAGTAGGAGTACCTCCTAGGTAACCAATGTGTTCATGTCCAAAACTCTCTAAAATAACTAAAATTATATTTTTCTCTTTTGCAAACCCAGAGTGTTGCACTCTTTTAAATGTATTTTCATTATTTTGGATATTGTTGAGTCTTTTGACATTGGCAATAGCATCTTTTGCAGAGATATCACCATAGTCTAAAAACTTCTCATTGCTCACTTGATAGATGGCATAGATGATGGAAAAAACAGAGTTATTTGCTATCTCGTTATTTGTATCATTAGAAGAAAATGTATAAAAACTCTGGTTAGGTGCTCCCATACCAATCGAAGAGCGTGCTCCGAGACCTAAGATAATAATCATAATTGGAAGAAAGATGAGTCTATATTTAATACTTCCTTTTTGAATATTTTTTGTAAAATATTTGTAAATCCTGAATGTTACAAAAAGAAGAAGTGGAATGAGAAAAATAAGGTAAAATTTGTAAAGTCCCCAGACCATAAGAAAAATCTCTTCATAGTTGTTGAGATGTTCAATGAAAAGGTAGTTTGGACGAGTAAGAAACTTGTCCATAAAGGTAACGGTAGAGATCTCAATAAGAAGATAGAAAAAGAGCACAAGAGTATAGTAAATTCTTGCTAAAAGAGTAAAGTTGAGAGCATATAGAAAGAGAAATATAATGCTAAAAGCACTAAAAAACATCGTATCCATGCGAACTCCATAAAGAAGCCCTATGAAAAAATCGCTGTTGAAGTTCTCTAAAAAAAGAGCAGAGAGTAAAACTCTAAAACCCATTCCTAAGGCTATAAATATAAGCCAAAATTTAAGCATAGGTCTGTACTCTTTAAGTATCTCTAGAAGTTTATGCACTTTTTTCCTTTATGGTAGTTTCATCGTAAATAACAGCAGTCCCTGCAAGTAAATCGTGAAGACCACGTTTGTCCTCTCTAAAAGCTACCATGATAAAACCGATGAGAAGGGCAAAGGTAGAGACGATGTACCCAAAAGAGCGGGTTATGGCTTGTTTGTTGTCTATATCTTTTAATGTTTTAGCATCTACTATCTGAATGTGAACAAATTTTTTCCCAGGAGTAGCCCCTCGCCAACGTTTCCAAAAAAGCATAGTAACAAGAAGTACGGCTACTTCAAAAAGAAGTTCCCATTTGAGTGAAGTTTTTGGTTGTGTGTCGAGTGCATGGGTATTGCCACTCATTGCCATTTGAATATTTTGTTGGTATTGCAAGAAGTCAAACCAGTTACCATCACTTAAAAAGTAGATGATAATGCCGACTGGTAGAGCAAGAAAAAGAGTGTCTAAAAATGAAGCAACAAAGCGAACCCAAAATCCGGCATATCTTACTTCATTCATACTCTTCCTTTAGTGGTTATACATGATAATTGGGCGCTTCTTGAGTGATAATAACATCGTGCACGTGGCTCTCTTTGAGTCCAGCAGATGTAATCTCAACAAACTCAGCTTTGTCCCAGTACATCTCAATATTTTCACTTCCACAGTAACCCATAGATGCACGAAGTCCACCCATCATTTGGTGTACAATTCCTGCGATTGAACCACGAAATGGTACACGGCCCTCAATTCCTTCAGGAACTAGCTTATCAGCCGCAGTTCCCTCTTGGAAATAACGGTCATTTGAACCTTTTTGCATAGCTCCAATAGAACCCATACCACGGTATGATTTGTACTGACGACCTTGAAACATAATAGTCTCACCAGGAGCCTCTTCAGTTCCTGCAAGAAGTGAGCCAGCCATAATACATGAAGCACCAACAGCAAGAGCTTTAGAGATATCTCCAGAGTACTTAATCCCACCATCGGCAATAACAGGAACACCGTGTGGGCGAGCTGCTTCAGCACACTCATCGATTGCAGAGATTTGAGGAACACCAACACCAGCAACTATACGAGTAGTACAGATACTACCAGGTCCAATTCCAACTTTTACAGCATCTACCCCAGCTTCGATGAGTGCAAGAACTGCTTCTTTAGTAGCAATGTTACCAGCAATAACATCTACTTCCATCGTCTCTTTTATTTTGCGAACAGTATCTAAAATCCCTTTTGAGTGACCGTGAGCAGAATCTAAAACTAAAACATCAACACCAGCATCTACAAGAGCTCTAGCACGGTCATACTGACCAACACCAATAGCAGCACCAACTACAAGACGACCAAAAGAGTCTTTGTTTGAGTTAGGGTACTCAATACGTTTTTTGATGTCTTTAATAGTAATAAGACCTTTTAAGAAACCCTCTTCATCAATAATAGGGAGTTTTTCAATCTTATTTTTATGCATAATATCGCCAGCTTCATCAAGGCTAATACCTTTTGACGCTGTGATAAGTGGCATAAGAGTCATAACCTCAGATGCAAGTTTACGCATATCTTTCTCAAAACGCATATCACGGTTTGTTAAAATTCCAAGAAGTTTGTTGTGACCATCTACAACAGGCACACCTGAAATTTTGTACTCGCTCATAAGTGCTTCAGCATCTGCTAACGTAGCATCAGGATGTACAAAAATAGGATCAATAATAATTCCACTTTCAGACTTTTTTACTTTTTTAACTTGTTTTGCTTGTGTCTCTATGTCCATATTTTTATGGATAATGCCAATTCCACCAAGTCTAGCCATAGCGATAGCTGCACGGTATTCAGTTACTGTGTCCATCGCGGCAGAAACCATAGGGATTTTAAGTTTAATGTTACGAGTAAGTTTACTCTCTAATGATACCTCTTTTGGTAATACTTCAGAATATTGGGGTACTAATAAAACGTCTTCAAATGTTAGGGCACGTTTACGAATTCTCATGGGGTTCCTTTTAAAAGTGGTATATTTAATTTCGCGATTATATCGTTTTTGTTGTTAAAAAGAGGTAAAGAGTCACAAAAAGTGACTCTAGTTCGTGTAGTTTATCTCTTTTTCTAAAGAGAGTGAGCCATCAAAAAGAGTTTGCTCATCATAAGCCTTAGCGATAAGCTGAAGACCAACAGGCATTCCATCGGCATTTTTCATAATAGGAAGAGAGAGAGCTGGAAGACCTGCAAGGTTTACACTAATGGAGTAGATGTCACTGAGGTACATATCCATAGGGTTATCTAGCTCGCCAAACTTTGGTGCTACACCAGGTGCAATTGGTGAAAGAATCAAATCAACATCATTAAAGATTTTGTTGTACTCATCTTTGATGATGTGACGAGTCTTTTGTGCCTTAACGTAGTAAGCCTCATAGTACCCACTAGAGAGTACAAAGTTTCCAAGCATAATACGGCGTTTGACTTCATCACCAAAACCCTCACTACGAGTTTTTGTAAAGGTATCTTCAAGGTTTTTTCCCTCAACGCGGTTCCCGTAACGAATCCCGTCATAACGTGCAAGGTTTGTAGTAGCCTCTGCTGTTGCTGTAATATAGTAAGCGGAGATGTCAAACTTTGCATCAAGCATCTCACGTTCTACTATAGTATGCCCTTGTGCTTTGAGTGCCTCAATAGCTTTAGAATAAGCATCTTTTACATCTTGACTTGCATTCTCTACATACTTTGGTAAAACGGCAATAGTAAGCTTTCTCTCTGCATTAAGACTTGGTGTAACCTTGTCGTCCATCTTCGCATTTGTAGAGTCTTTGTCACATGAACCGCTGATGATATCATATAAAATAGCTGCATCTTCAACATTTTGAGTCATTGGGCCTATCTGGTCAAGGCTTGAAGCATATGCTCCTAAACCGTAACGTGATACTCGTCCATAAGTTGGTTTCATTCCAACTATTCCACAAAAAGCGGCAGGTTGACGGATACTTCCACCCGTATCTGAACCAAGTGCTGCAATGGCAAGACCAGCACCAACAGCCGCCGCTGAACCACCTGAACTACCACCGGGAACATACTCAGAGTTATGAGGGTTTTGAGTTTTACCGTAGAAGCTTGACTCAGTTGTTGAACCCATAGCAAACTCATCCATGTTGACTCTACCAAATGGGCTTAAACCAGCCTCTTGCATCTTAAGTATAACTGTCGCATTGTATGGAGCGATATAGCCTTGAAGAATGTTTGAGCCAGATGTTACAGACCAATCTTTCACTTGAATGTTGTCTTTAATCGCGATAGGGATACCGCTACCTACACTGTTAACGTCTATATATGCATTGAGCTCTGGGCGAGCTTCTATGTCTGCTTTGAGTTGTTCTTTAAATTTGTTAAGTTCTTCTTTGCTTAATGTAAGGGCTTCTTTTAATGTAATCATTAAATTTCCTATCTGTTTTATTATTGGAGTGATTATAGCAAAATGTATGTTTAAGGAGTATTAACAGCATATTATCTCTCAATGATTTGCTATACTTCGTTTTAAAAAAAAAGAAGTTTTTATGAAAAAAGAGTCCATTGTAGGTTTTGTAGTAGCCGCTGTGTTCATTGTGAGTTCCTTTGTAGTTTTAGAGCAGAACATCGCCATACGATTTTTAATAGGTCTTG
>Ga0256826_1001844_pt1 | contig 13135 bp, 15 predicted proteins | sample CV79metaG_FD_185975 | JGI IMG/M metagenome (GOLD analysis project Ga0256826, IMG submission 185975) | Hydrothermal vent microbial communities from East Pacific Rise, Pacific Ocean - CV79 | ecosystem: Environmental > Aquatic > Marine > Hydrothermal vents | place: Pacific Ocean: East Pacific Rise...
TTATTCCAGAATGTTCACAATGTGGTATCCATACAAAATGGAAATTAAAATAAAGGACTATACTTGATATGAAGTATTTATTTATATTTATATTTTTATTCACCTCTCTATATGCTAGTAAGATAGAGATAGAAATATTGGGTTCAGGTGGTCCTGAACTTGATGGAAGAGCGAGTGCATCTTATGTTCTCTGGGTAGATAATGAAGCTAAATTGATTGTAGATATGGGAAGTGGCTCGATGTTACGATTTGAAGAGAGCGGAGGACGCATAGAAACTTTAGAAGCAGTAGTCCTTACACATCTCCATATTGATCATTGTGTGGATTTACCATCTTTTATAAAAGCGGGATATTTTTCTCAACGCGAAGATAGTTTAGACATTATTGGTCCTAGTGGAAATCATTATTTTCCTTCTATTGATGAATACCTTACGGGCTTATTTGGTTCGGATGGAATATACAGATATATGAGTGATGTGCTTAGCTACAGTAGTGACTCTTTTGAAATTACAGCTGTAGAAATTGATTCTAATGATGTGATAGAAAAAAGATATGAAGGTATGACACTTTCATTTATAAATGTGCATCATGGACATATTCCAGCTTTAGCAGTAGCTATAATGATTGAAGGAAAAAAAATAGTTATTAGTGGGGATACTAATGATGAAAATAAACATTTAGATATATTAGCTAGGAATGCAGACATTTTCATAGCACACCATGCAATACCTCAAAATAGCGGTAGTTTTGCAAAAAAACTTCACATGACACCAACGACAATAGGTAAGATTGCAGCACAGAATCAGGTAAAACAACTTATACTGTCTCATAGAATGAAAAGAACACTACACAATGAACAAGAAAGTTTAAAATTAATTAAGAAAAACTATAAAGGTAAAATTGTTTTTGCAGAAGATAGAATGAAGATTAAACTCTAACAGAGGAAAACTCTGTTAGTAGTTAAAGTAAATATATAGAGCTTATTTACTGCCACACTTCCCAGCACCACATTTGTCTGCTTTAGGTGCTTTTTTAGCATCGCCACATTTACCAGCACCACATTTTGCTGCTGGAGCTTTTTTAGCATCGCCACATTTAGAGGCACCACATTTTTTAGCAGGTTTTTCACTACCGCATTTACCAGCACCACACTTATCTCCGGCACTTAAAGAAACTGCACCAAGACCTGTAAATAAAGCTGCTCCTAAAAGCAGGCTTGCTATATTTAATTTTTTCATTTTATATCCTTCATAGGGGTTTTAAGTTGAAACAATTGTAGCATAAGAAAAGATAATATATATGCTCTAAAAGTTACATTTGAAAAATTATACTAAAAAAGTGTGTAGTGATTGTGTAGACTTTACCACAAAGAAAGTGATAAAGTTATTTAAATTATTTTTAGAGTTAAAGACCCGCTGCTTCAACTATTTTTGCTTGATTATCAGCAATAAGAGGTTCAATAATCTCATCTAAAAGTCCACCACCCATAATTTCATTGAGGCGGTAGAGTGTAAGAGTAATTCTGTGATCACTCATACGGTTTTGAGGGTAGTTGTATGTTCTAATACGACCAGATCTATCACCAGTTCCTACTTGTGCGGCACGCTCGGCTGCATTTTCTGACTGTTGTGCTTGCATTTCAAGATCATAAAGCCTTGCTTTAAGAACTTTCATCGCTTTTTCACGGTTTTTATGTTGTGATTTTTGGTCTTGGTTAGTTACTACTAAACCTGAAGGCAAGTGAGTAATTCTAACAGCGGAATCGGTAGTATTTACCGACTGTCCACCACAACCAGATGAACGCATAACATCTATCTTTAAATCTTTATCTTCAATTGTGACTTCAACATCATCAACTTCAGCCATAACTGCAACTGTAATTGCCGATGTATGTACACGACCTTGAGATTCTGTGGATGGAACACGTTGTACACGGTGTGTCCCTCCCTCATATTTCAACTTACTATAAACCTGTTCGCCTTTTATAAGGGCTGTAACTTCTTTATATCCACCTGCATCGGAAGGACTTGTACTAATAATCTCGATTTTCCAACCTTGAAGGTCAGCATAACGAGTATAAGCATCAAATAAATCCCCAACAAAGATAGCAGCCTCATCACCACCCGCACCAGCACGAAGCTCGACAATAATGTTTCTATCATCATTAGGATCTTTTGGTAGAAGAAGCATTTTAATCTCTTCTTCTATCTCTGGCTTACGAGGTTCAAGCTCTTTGAGCTCTTCTTTTGCCATATCACCCATTTCAGCATCACTTAGCATCTCTTTTGTATCGGCAATATCTGCGATTAAAGATTGGTACTCTTTTGCTTTTTCAACAATAGGTAAAAGATTAGATTGTTCTCTGGAGAGGTCTGTCATCCGTTTGATGTCAGAAGTAATGTCAGGTGAACTTAGCAAAGTGCCAAGTTCATTATAGCGGTTGATAAACGGTGTAAGTTTATCTGCTAGCATAATAATGCTCTAATTATATAGCGTTTACAGATTTGTGTAGACGACTTACTTTTCTAGCAGCAGTCTCTTTTTTCAAAATACCTTTGCTTACAAATTTATGAATTTGTTGGTTTGCAACTTTAAGTGCTGCTGATGCTTCTTCTTTATTGCCAGCTTCAACTGCTGTAGTTACATCTTTAACGATGTTTTTAAGACGAGTTCTATAAAAACGGTTACGCTCTGTACGTACAAGTGTTTGACGAATTCTCTTTATTGATGACTTGTGATTTGCCATTATGAGTCCTTTTTTGGAATTTAAGTGCGAAATAGTAGCTTAAAAATAATTAAAATTAAGTTAAAGAGTGTTAGAATACATCAATTTAAAGATAATAGGTGTAATTATGAAAGAACTAAAACTATTTGGAACAGATGGTGTAAGAGGTGAAGCAGGGTCATTTTTAAGTGCTGAAGTAGCGATGAAAGTGGCAATGGCTGCAGGGATTTACTTGAAATCAACTGCTGTTACAAACAAGATTTTAGTCGGAAAAGACACACGAAAAAGTGGGTATATGATAGAAACAGCCATCGTTAGTGGTCTTACTGCTATTGGGTATGATGTGATTCAAGTAGGACCAATGCCCACTCCTGCTATAGCTTATATTACTGAAAATATGCGTTGTGATGCGGGAATCATGATTAGTGCATCGCATAATTCATTTGAAGACAATGGCATTAAATTTTTTGATTGTCATGGAGATAAACTTCCTCAAGAAGTGGAACATAAAATAGAAGATATCTATTTTAACCAAGAACTTATAAACGAATCACAAGCAAAAGCAAAATTAATTGGTAAAGCAAAACGTATTGATGACGTAATCGGTCGTTATATAGTACAACTTAAAAATTCTTTTCCAGTAGAGATGAGCTTACAAGGCATGAGAATAGTTTTAGATGCAGCAAATGGGGCGGCATATAAAGTAGGTCCAACGGTTTTAGAAGAACTTGGTGCAGAAGTAATTGTTTTACATGATAAACCAGATGGATACAACATTAATGAAGGGTGTGGGGCATTGCATACAAAAGATGTACAAGATGCAGTTTTAAAATATAGAGCAGATATAGGAATAGCACTTGATGGAGATGCTGATAGACTTGTTGTCATAGATGAAAAAGGTGAACTTATCGATGGAGATCAGCTTTTAGGAGCACTTGGTGTACATTTACATCAAAAAAATACTCTTAAGGGTGGTGGTATTGTTGCTACTGTTATGAGTAATCAAGGTTTAGACGATTATATGAATGCAAATAAACTAAAGCTTTTTCGTTCGAATGTCGGGGATAAAAATGTTTTAGAAATTATGAAAAAAGAGGGCATAAACTTTGGTGGAGAGCAAAGTGGACATGTTATTATGCACGATTTTGCAAAAACTGGCGATGGGCTAGTTTCTACTTTACAAGTACTTTCTTTACTCCTCTCAAAAAAAGCAAAAGCTTCAGAAGTACTTCGACCATTTCCTTTATATCCTCAAAAACTTGTGAACATTACTGTAAAAGTGAAAAAACCTCTTGATAAAATCAAAGGCTTAAAAGAGTTGTTAGCAACATTAGAAACACAGAATATTCGTCAGTTAATTCGTTATTCAGGAACAGAAAATAAATTACGACTTTTATTGGAAGCTAAGGAACATAAAATTATCAATGAGAAGATGGATGAATTAGTTGCATTTTTTCAAAAAGCTCTCAATGGATAATAAAATCTTTCGTCTTAGTTTAGTGCTTTTCTTTACCCTTCTAGGTGTTTTTATTGTTGACCAAAATATAAAGATGCTTTTTGTGGATGGGTTTCGTTACTATACTGACTATATGGACTTTATATTGGTTTACAACAGAGGTGTTGCCTTCTCAATGTTTAGTTTTCTAGCAGAGTATCTTAAATATATTCAGTTGGCACTTGTCAGTGGTGTACTTGTGTACATCTACATAATAAAAAAGCTTTGTTATGCCTTCCCTGTAGGACTTCTTTTAGGTGGAGCATTTTCAAATATATATGATAGGTTTATTCATGGTGGTGTTGTAGATATGTTTTACTGGCATGGATGGCCTTACCCTATAGCAGGACAGAGTGGTTTTGCCGTATTTAACTTTGCAGATGTGATGATAGATGTTGCCATAATATGGATTGTTATTCTTAATTATAAACCACAAAATTGTAAAAATTAATCACAATACAAGTACATTTTCGGTATTATTGCTCAAAATAATAGTTATATAACTATACCCAAAAACACAGACAAAGGAAATCGATGGAAATCAATTCAAAAAAAATTAATGGTGCAAATGCTGAAATTACAGCAACTATCTCAATGGATGAGGTTAATGCTAACTTAGAAAAAATTGCAAAGCAGCTTGCTAAAACTGCAAATGTTCAAGGTTTCCGTAAAGGAAAAGTGCCTGTAGCTATTGTAAAAAAACAGTATGGTCAAAAACTTGTTGAAGATGCAGAAGCAGAATCTCTTCGTGATGTTTTAGCACAAGGTTTAAAAGAGTTAGAGATTTCAAATGAGTCTTTAATCGGTGAACCAAATATCTCTAAATTTGAAAAAAGTGATGAGAAAATAGAAGTAGCTGTTAAAGTTGCAATGCGTCCAGAGATAGAACTAGCTTCTACTGACTCTTTTGTTCCTGATTTTTCAAAACCTGAAGTAACTGATGCTGATGTTGATGCTCGCATAACGGAATTAGCATCACAACAAGCTCCTTTAGTAGACATTAAAAGAAATCGTATGATGAAAAAAGGTGATACTGCTGTTATCGATTTTGAAGGTTTTGTTGACGGTGAGCTTTTTGAAGGTGGAAAAGCAGAAGGTTTCGCGTTAGAAATCGGTTCTGGTCAGTTTATCCCTGGTTTTGAAGACCAACTTGTTGGTGTTAAACGTGATGAAGAAGTAACTATCAAGGTTACATTTCCAGCTGAGTATAGTGCTGCTCACTTAGCGGGCAAAGATGCTGAATTTAAAGTAAAAGTAAATCAAATTCAAGTAAAAGAAGAAGTTGAACTTAACGACGAACTTGCGAAAAAAATGCTACCTTCTGAAGAAGATGCAACATACGAAACACTTAAAAATCAAGTAAAAATTCAAATGGAAGGTGAAGCTCTCGGTAAACTTTATAACGAAGAGTTAAAACCAACACTTTTAAGTAAACTTGTAAGTGAAATGCAGTTTGATTTACCAGAGTTCGTAGTTGAGCAAGAACTAGATATGGCTGTAAACAAAAAAGCAGGTTCTATGAGTGAAGATGAGATTCAAGAACTCCGTGATAATGCAGACAAACTTACAGAACTTCGTGAAAGTTTCCGTGAGGAAGCGAGCGAAAGTGTTCGTGCGACATTTATTATTGATGCTTTAGCACAAGAAAAAGGTATCAAAATCGAAGAGCAAGAAGTAATGCAAACTATTTACTATGAAGCAATGCAAACAGGTCAAGATCCTCAAAAAGCTTATGAACAGTATAAAGAAGCAGGATATATTCCAGCAATTCAAATGTCAATGGTAGAGGATAGAGTTCTCTCTGGTTTACTAAACGCGAAGTTAGAAGCATAAGCTATGAGTTATATCCCTTATGTAGTTGAGAAAACGGGAAGAGGTGAGCGTTCTTACGACATCTATTCACGTTTACTTAAAGACAGAATAGTCATGCTTAGTGGAGAAGTTAATGATCAAGTGGCATCTACTATAGTTGCTCAGTTTTTGTTTCTTGAAGCAGAAGATCCTGAAAAAGATATCTATTTTTATATCAATTCTCCAGGTGGTGTTGTGACTGCAGGAATGGCTATTTTTGATACTATGAATTATATTCGTCCCGATGTAGCTACTATCTGTATAGGACAAGCGGCTTCAATGGGTGCTTTTCTTTTAAGTAGTGGAGAAAAAGGCAAGCGATATGCTCTTCCTCATGCTCGAATTATGATTCACCAACCTTTAGGTGGAGCACAAGGTCAAGCAACAGACATTGAAATTCAAGCAAAAGAAATCTTACGAATGAAAGCAGAATTAAACGGTATCTTAGCAAAAAATACAGGTCAAGATGTTGAAACTGTAGAAAATGATACGGATAGAGATAACTTTATGAGTGCTCAAGAAGCACAAGACTATGGAATGATTGATGAGGTTCTAAGAAAGAACGATAACGAGTAAGGTAGGATAAAATGGCAGGAACATTAAGAAGTAGAAAACGGAGAGATATAAGTAGTGGTCCAGACGATGCTTCTACCGATAATTTCCCTAGTGTTTCTCATTCTTTAGATATGGACAGTCCATCTAGCGATATGGAAATTTATGCAAAAGAGGTTTTAAATAATCTTATAGCTGATAATCTTCCTCCTACCCCAAGTAATTTTTCTCTCTATTTTGATAGATTACTTGAACATAAAAGTGATAGCTTACGTAAGCAAGTTCTTTCCATTTTAGATCTCGAAGAGAATAATGAGGAAGACAATACTATTGTATTAGAGCAAAACCTTAAAAAAGGTTTTCAATCTCTTAAAAGTATCCTCTCCTCAACAGCAAATCTTTATAAGAACATGTCCCTTATGACAAAAATTCTTGAACGACGTAAAAGTGAACTCTCAAAGCATGTTGATATTAAAGCAGCTAAAGATATCTTGAGTGCATTGGAAAGTGATATAAGTAAACTTGGGACAATTTTAAAAATACAGAGTGGTCAAATGAAAACTGTGTATGATGAAACAGCAGAAATAGTCAAAAATGTTGAGAATGAAACTATTTTTGATAACCAGTTTGGAGTTTATAATAAAAGATATTTACTTTCAAAAATTGAGAAAGAAATAGTTCAGATTAATGAGTTTAAGCATAAAAGTTCTTTGATTATTTTAGAACTATCTAGAGATTTAAAAAGAAGTATCAAAAACGAAAAAGCTACACTTTTAATGACAAGAACTTTAGCGAGATTATTGCTTAAAACATCAAGACGGAGTGATATTGTTGCACATTATGGTAATGGTGTATTTGCGATGTTGTTAAAACATACAGATATAGAGAGTGCAAAAAAAGCGAGTGAAAGACTTTGTGACTTAGTATCAAACTCGAACTTCTTTTTAGCAGATAGAGAGATACAGTTAAAAATTTCTATAGGTGTTACAGATATTACTCCTATACACTCTGTTGAAGAAATTTTAGTGAGTGCAATGGATGGTATAGAAATGGCATATGAAGATGCATCTCAAGACTATGCTGTTAGTTTACGAAATATATAAAGAGTATAAATGAAATTAACGATTGTCGAGTATCCCGATAAGAGATTACGAAAAAAATCTATACAAGTTAAAGACTTTGATAGTAAATTAAATGATTTACTAGATGAAATGTATGACATGATGATAAATACCAATGGTATTGGTTTAGCAGCCATTCAAGTAAATCATCCTATAAGAGTTTTGGTATTAAATATACCAGATGAAGATGGAGAACAGCCAAAAGAAAATCTTATTGAAATGATAAATCCTGTTATCGTTTCTAAAAGTGGAGAAACCATTTATCAAGAAGGCTGTTTGAGTGTTCCAAAGTTTTATGAAGATGTCAAACGTGCTGAGTTTTTAAGTGTAAATTATCAAGATAGAGATGCAAATACTTTAAGTCTTGATGCTGATGGACTTCTAGCTATCGCCATACAACATGAAATAGATCATCTTGAAGGTGTATTATTTATAGATAAACTCTCTTATGCAAGACGTAAAAAATTTGAAAAAGAGTATAAAAGATTACAAAAAGAGAAAAAATCTAGTTAATTTATGACAAAATGTCATAAAATCTAGTAACTTCTTTAAAATCTGTTATTATTGTTCCATCTTTAAAGGATGGAAATTATGAAAGTATTATCTTGTGCAACATATGAAGGCTTAGATGCAAAAGTAGTTGATGTAGAATCTACGCTCACAAAAGGCTTACCCTCTTTTTCTATAGTTGGGATGGCTTCAACTGCTATCACAGAGTCAAAAGAACGTGTGAAATCTGCACTGCTTAGTAATGACTTTTCATTTCCTCCTAAACGTATTACTTTTTCTCTTGCTCCATCGGAACTCTCAAAGTCAGGTTCACAGTTTGACCTTAGTATGGCACTACTTATTCTTTTAAATACCCAAGAAGTAGACTTGAAAGAATGGTTTGTCTTTGGTGAATTAGGACTTGATGGACAAGTAAAAGAAAATGTACAACTTTATCCACTCATACTTTCTTTAGCAAATCAAAAAAAAATCAAAAAAGCAATAGTCCCTTTTCATGCTTTAGACAAACTCTCAAAAATCCCAGATATAGCCTTTTATGGAGTAAAAACACTTAATGAAGCAATGGAGATACTTAAAAATGAAGAAAATATTTCTCCAAGTGTATGCAAAGCAGAGATTGAGCACCCTTTTTATGAGTTAGAAGGAGAAAAATATTATTATATCAAAGAGTACGATGAGGATTTTTTTGATGTTAAAGGGCAAGAAAATGCTAAAAGAGCAGCCTTAATAGCTGCTGCTGGATTTCACAATATTTTGCTAGAAGGAAGTCCTGGATGTGGTAAAAGTATGATAGCTTCAAGACTAAGATATATTTTGCCACCTATGGACACTTACGAGATGCTAGATTTAGCAAAATTGCAAGTACTTGATGATATAGAACCTAGTTTTAAACCACATAGAACGATGAGAGTAGTACATCACACAGCAACTAGTGCTAGTGTTTTTGGTGGAGGAAGTCATAAAGCTAAGATAGGAGAGGTTGGTTTAGCACACAAGGGGATACTCTTTTTTGATGAATTACCACACTTTTCAAAAGTTGTCCTCGAGTCGTTAAGAGAGCCTATGCAAGACGGAAAGATTAGAATTTCTCGCGTTAATACTAAAGTTCAATACCCAGCACAGTTTCTATTTGTTGGTGCTATGAACCCTTGTCCTTGTGGTAATTTACTTGATGAGTATAAAGAGTGTAGATGTAATGAGCTAGAGGTGCAACGCTATAAAAACAGACTCTCCGATCCATTTTTAGATAGAATTGATTTGAATGTTACTATGCAAAATGTGAGTGCAGACGATAAGCCAAGTTTTCATTCCCAAGAAATGCACAAGCTTGTTGTTCAAGCACATATTTTTGCTAAAAAAAGAGGTCAAGTCTGTTTTAATGCTCATTTAGATGACAAAGATATTGAACAGTATTGTATGATGGATGATGCTGCAGAAGATGTTTTACAAAGAGCAACGCAGCAGTATACTCTTTCGTTTAGGAGTATAAAAAAAGTACAAAAAGTTGCAAGAACGATAGCTGATTTAGAAGGTAGTGAAATAATTACAAAGAAGTATATCTTAGAGGCACTCTCCTTTAGACGCCGTTAATGAAGTCTTTGGCATAATAAACAATCAAATTAAAAGAGATAATCATGTTTACAGGACTCATCCGAGAAATTGCTACAGTTAAAAGTTTAAGTGCTAGTACATTAAAAATAAAAGCAAAATATAAATCCAATATTGGTGATTCTATAGCCATAAATGGAGCATGTTTAACTGTTGTATCAGTAGAACACGATGGCTTTAGCGTTGAGTTGTCCCCTGAAAGTCAAAAAGTACTTGCTATGGAAAACTACAAAAATAAAGTCCATATAGAACCTGCGATGAGTATGGGAGATAGGTTTGAAGGGCATATCGTTCAAGGTCATGTGGATTGTATAGGCACTATAAAAAGTATAAAAAATAGTGGTAACTCTTTTGATGTTTTTGTAGAAGTTGATAACAAACATATACCTTTTGTTATACCAAAAGGCTCTATCACGATAGATGGTGTCAGTCTAACAGTTAATAGTGTGTTAGCCAATCAGTTCCGTTTGACTATCATCCCCCATACAATGAAAGAGACTATATTTAAGAACTATAAAGTTGGTTCAAAAGTAAATGTTGAAACAGATATGTTCGCTCGATATGTAGCGCATATTATCCAGCATCAAACAAAAAATAGTCTCTCTTGGGATGAAGTTGACAGTATCAACGCGAGTTTCTAATCTAATAGTGGGAAAAAAGTAATTAAAAATCAAATACTAAAAAATAATTTTGGACACAATAGTTTTCGAGACTTACAAGAAGAAGGTGTAGATGCTCTTCTTCGACATCAAGACTTACTGATGATACTCCCTACTGGTGGTGGAAAGTCTTTAGTCTTTCAGCTCCCAACATTAATGATGGATGGCATTACCATTGTTGTTTCTCCCTTAATCGCTCTTATGCAAGATCAAGTTTCCAGTTTAAAAGCGCAAGAGATAAGTGCTGAGATGATTTCTTCAGCACAAAGCTTTGAAGAAGTTGATGACATTATACAAAGAGCGAAAGAGGGGAGTGTTAAGTTCCTGTATCTTTCTCCTGAAAGACTCAATAATGGTGCAACTATTGGGATACTACATACCCTAAATATAAACTTTTTTGTGATTGATGAAGCACACTGTATTAGTCAGTGGGGGCATGAATTTCGTGATGATTATAGAGCTTTAGGAAATTTAAAAGAAAACTTTCCAAATATTGCGATAGCTGCTTTTACAGCAACTAGTACGGATAATGTAACAGGTGATATAGTTAGAGAACTCCGAATGGATAATGCCTTACTTTTAAAGGGAAGAGTATTTCGTAAAAATATTTTTATCTCCGCACAAAGACGACTTAGTAATGGACATAATCAGTTAGTAGATTTTTTAAGTCGTCATCAAAATGAGAGTGGCATAATCTATGTAAGTTCTCGTAAAAAGACAGAAGAGTTAAGTAACTTTTTAAATCAAAACGGACACAAATCTTTACCTTACCATGCAGGCTTACCACAGCATGTACGTGAGCAAAATTTTAAAATATTTGTTAATGACAATGTAAATATTATGGTTGCTACAATAGCATTTGGAATGGGTATAGATAAAAGTGATATACGTTTTGTTGCACATATGTCCCTTCCAAAATCGCAAGAAAATTACTATCAAGAGATAGGTCGAGCAGGACGAGATGGGGAAGATAGCGAAGTTTTACTACTCTTCAATGCGAGCGATATCGTGCTACATAAGCGATACCTGAACGATATTACAAACGAAGAGTATAAGCAACACTTAGATACAAAAATTGATAAGATTTATAGTTATGCAAATAGTGAGATATGTTTTCATCAACAACTTGCAGAATATTTTGATGATACTTTAGACCCTTGTAAAGATAGATGTGATAACTGTTTGCATGCTGATGATGCTCAAAAAGATATTACGAGAGAAGTCCAGATGCTTTTGAGTGCTATCTACAAAACAGAACAAAGATTTGGAAAAAATTATATTATTGACATTTTAAGAGGTTCAAAAGAACAAAAGCTTTTAGCAAATAGTGCAGATGAACTTTCTGTTTATAGCATTGGCTTACACTTGAGTAAGAAAGAGTGGTTTGTAGTACTAGAACGTATCATAGAGCTAAAAATCATACATATAGGTGAATATAGTAGTTTAAAGCTTACTAATGATGCTATAGAGGTTTTGAAATCTTTAAAAACAGTTAGTATCCGCTCCTCGCGTTTAGAAATAAATGTAAAAGAAAAAAAGATTAAACAAGCAAAAGAGTTTGACTATAATGAAGAAATATTTGAGGTCTTACGTTTAAAAAGAAATGAACTTGCACATGAAAAAGGTGTTCCTGCATACATCATTTTTAGTGACAAAACATTAAAACATTTGGCAAATGACATTCCTACAGACAAAGATTCTATGTTAGAAGTAAATGGCATTGGTGAGAAAAAATATGAACAGTATGGGGAAGATTTTCTGGATGTTTTAAGTGAATATAATTAAAGTTTAGTGTGTTTAAGTGACATAAAAGTTACTTAAATAATGAACTATGATTTCCTACTTGAACTAAAGCGAGTTCTAAAATATCATCGTTTATCTTATATATTAAAAGTAAGTCTGGTTTAATATGACATTCTCGTAAATCTTTAAAATTTCCTGTTAGCTTATGGTCTTTATATTTTTCATCAAGTGATATATTCTCAACTAATAAACTTATCACTTCCTTTAAAAGTCCTTTATCATTTGTAGATAGTTTTTTATACTGTTTTTTAAATGATACAGTTCTAAAAATAGAATACATCAACTATCTAAATCTTCAAAAAGTTCATCTATATTTTTAAACTTTTTTCCATCTTTATTTTCTAATTCATTAATTGATTTTTTCAATATCTTAGTTGGTATTTTTACTTCAAAAGGCAAACCTTTGTTAGCTACTACCATATTGGTAAATATATTCACTGCATCTGTAAAATTTAGACCTAAGTGTTTCAATATTTCTTTAGCTTCCAATAACTTATCAGCATCTAATCGTAAACTTGTTTGAACTTTACTCATTATCTATCCTTTTTGAAATTATACACCATTTGGTATATAATAGCAATATGGTTTTTGATGCTAGGGTTTACTTGAAAAATTTAATAATATGCTGCCAATTTTAATATATTAGGTTATATAGATTCGACACCGAATAATTTATAAGTTGTTTGAAAGTCAATGATTTAGGGGTTTAAAAAAGTATGGCTCCGGATGCTGGATTCGAACCAGCGACCAAGTGATTAACAGTCACCTACTCTACCGCTGAGCTAATCCGGAACATATATTTATAAGTGGT
>Ga0256826_1001845_pt1 | contig 13129 bp, 10 predicted proteins | sample CV79metaG_FD_185975 | JGI IMG/M metagenome (GOLD analysis project Ga0256826, IMG submission 185975) | Hydrothermal vent microbial communities from East Pacific Rise, Pacific Ocean - CV79 | ecosystem: Environmental > Aquatic > Marine > Hydrothermal vents | place: Pacific Ocean: East Pacific Rise...
CTCTTGTCACTCCAAGAGCGGTACTTTCTAAAAATAAGCCTGGACGTGATGCTTGTTATTATTCAAACTTTTGTGGAAGTTATGGGTGTAGTTCTGGTGCAAAAAGTAGCTCCAGAGAAGCATTGCTAAAGCCTGCACTTGCCACAGGAAACCTTACTTTGATGAGTAACTCTTATGTCAAGTATTTACATAGTGACAGTAAAGATGAAGTCTCATATGCGGTTGTTGTTGACACTATTACAGGTAAAGAAAAACATATTAAAGCAAAAATGTTTGTGGTTGCAGCACAGGCACATGAAAGTGCAAGATTATTATTAAACTCTGCAAATAAACATTATCCTGATGGTTTGGCAAATAGTTCTGGTGAGTTAGGTAAAAACCTTATTTTTTCTGGTGGAGGTTCTGGGCAAGGGGAATTACACAAAGAAAGTCTTAAAGAGATAAAGTTTGATGAACTTATGACCACAGGGCTTTTTGTCAACCGTTCTATACTTGACTGGTATTTTATAGACCATTGGTGGTATGGTAAATTTAAAGGAGGCTCGGTTGAATTTATGTTTGAACATCAAAATATTATTACGCGAGCTAGAAAAAATAACTATAAAAATGGGCAGTTACTTTGGGGTAAAGAATTAGGAGAACATGTAGTCAAACGTATGACAGAGCAAAAAAGTATTCGTTTTGAAATTTTTAATGATTGGTTACCTAATGATGACTGTTTTGTTTCTTTGGACCCTACCCATAAAGATAAATACGGTATGCCAGTGGGTAAGTTAAGAGTAGAAGGACACCCACAAGATATAAAAGTAGGAAAATATATTGCAAAAAAATGTGAGAAAATACTTGAAGAGATGGGAGCTAAAAATGTCTATTCCGGTATCTCTTCAGCACCAGCACAAAACTTAGTTGCTGGAGGGTGTCGCTTTGGTGATGATCCTAAAACATCTGTGCTTAACAAGTATTGTCAAGCCCATGATGTAAATAACCTTTTTGTAGCAGATGCTAGTTTTATGCCTACGGGTGGTTCTGTAGCCTATACTTGGACAATCTATGCAAATGCTTTTAGGGTAGCTGATTATATAGTTAAGAAGTTGGGGGGAAAGTATAAGGTGATGTAGTGTTTATTTTAAGGTAGATTTAAATTCGCATTTATTTTTGATTAATCGTAGGTAGATACAATGTGACATATTTTTTAGTATGGGTACTGACTATGAACCCATATGCCTAATATGTAGGAGTATATATGAAGAAAATCTATGCGTTACTATTTACCTTCTCTGTGATGGCTGTGTCTATACAAGCTGCAACGAAGACAACCAAACATAAAATAAAGAGTGGAGAGACACTTTATACTATTGCTCATGTAAACCATACGACTATCACAGAAGTTCGTAAAGAAAATGGTTTGAAAAAAGGTGAAACATTAAAAGTAGGACGTGTATTAACTGTGCCTACAGATACGTATTTCCCAAATAAAAAGATAAAGCAAAAAACTGCACATAAAACTACAAAGAAAAAAGCTACACCTAAAATGGTAAAGCACAGTATTAAAAGTGGAGAGACACTTTATACTATTGCTCATGCAAACCATACGACTATTGCAGAAGTTCAAAAAATAAATGGCTTGAAAAAAGGTGAAACATTAAAAGTGGGACGTGTATTGCGTGTACCCAAAAATACGTATTTACGAAATAAACAATTAGTACAAAAGAATACATATAAAGTGGCAAAGAAAAAGTCTACACTTAAACTGGTAAAGCATAGTATTAAGAAGGGTGAAACACTTTTTACCATTGCTAGAAAACATCATACCACTATTGCAGAAGTACGTAAATCAAATGGATTAAAAAAAGGTGCTAATCTAAAGATAGGTAGGGTTCTTAACGTGCCAACAAATACCTATAATGTACCTAAAATTAAATTGGCTAAAAAAGCGACAATTAAAAAGAAAAAATTGAAAGTAGCTAAACGTACAAAAAAATCAAATAAAAAACTAGTTGCCTCACTCTCTAAACTTGAAACCATTACACTGGAAAAAGGTGAAGTAGTTAAACATAAAAAGAGTTCATCTTTTACACTTTCTGATATTTTCTCAACAAAAGAGACTTCAAGTAGTAAAAGTGCAAAAATCACTTCTGTAGCTAAAAAGAAACTAGGAAGAAGATATGTATGGGGTGCAACAGGTACTAAAAATACTTTTGATTGTTCTGGCTTTACATCTTATGTCTATAAAAAGAATGGTATCAATATTCCTAGAACATCTATTAACCAGTCAAAGTTTGGAAAGTTTGTATCAAGAAATAATCTTAAAAAAGGTGACTTAATCTTTTTTGATACCTCGAAAAAAAGAAAAGGTTATGTAAACCATGTAGGTATTTATCTTGGTAATGGAAAGTTTATTCATGCAAGCTCTGCTAAAAAGAAAGTGGTTGTATCTAATCTAAGTAAGTTTTATGCACAGCGTTATAAAGGTGCAAGACGACCTTCATAAGTCTACGTAGAGGAGTAGGAAGCTCTTCTCTTCTCCTCATTTATATTTAAGAAGCTTATTCAGCTTCTAATACAGCTCCTGAACTAGCATTTGTTACAAGTGCTCTATATTGTCTTAACCATTTACTTTTTAACGGTTTTACTAGAGGTTTAAAGTGAGCTCTTCTTTGGGCTATGACTTCATCACTTAAATTGGCTTGTAAAATATACTGATCTACATCGATGTGAATCTCATCACCATCTTCAAGTAAGCCTATAAGACCACCTTCTGCAGCCTCTGGACTCACATGACCAATACTTGCACCTCTAGTAGCCCCTGAGAACCTACCATCGGTAATGAGTGCCACAGTATCACCCAGACCCATACCCATGATGAGTGCAGTAGGGCTTAGCATCTCTTGCATGCCTGGACCACCACGAGGCCCTTCATAACGAATCACGACTACATTACCATGTGTTACCTTACCAGCCAAGATACCTGCAATCGCATCATCTTGAGAGTCAAAACATACAGCTGTTCCTGTAAAGACTCTCTCTCCTGTAATACCAGCTGTTTTAATCACAGCACCTTGCTCTGCGAGATTACCGTAAAGAATTGCTAGTCCACCTACTTCTGAGTAAGGGTTGTCAACAGTATGGATGATATTTGTATCTAAAATCTCTGCATCTTTTACTTTCTCATAGAGAGTTTCACCTGTCACCGACAAGTTGTCAGCCAAGATATCATCACCACGTTTCATCATCTCATGCATGACGGCATTAACGCCACCTGCTTTGTTAATGTCTTCCATATGTACCGTAGTCAATGATGGAGAGATTTTAGCAATGTGTGAAACACGTTTAGAAATTGCATTAATATCACTAAGATTGAAGTCTACCTCAGCCTCTTTAGCAATAGCAAGCATATGTAGTACCGTATTGGAACTTCCACCCATTGCCATATCAACAGCAAAAGCATTACGTACAGCATTTTCGTTAAGGATGTTTCTCATACGGTATTTTTCACGCTCTGAGGCTTCAGATTTAGCTATCTCACAGATACGGCGTGCAGCTTTTTTGTAAAGTTCCGTTCTTTCTGGTGTCAGTGCTAAGATTGTACCATTTCCTGGAAGAGCAATACCCATAGCTTCCATGAGTGTGTTCATAGAGTTAGCAGTAAACATACCAGAACAAGATCCGCCACTAGGACAAGCATTACATTCAATATCTAGGAGTTCGTCATCTGTAATTTCACCTGCTTCATGCTGCCCCACAGCTTCAAATGCAGTAGCAAGGTCAATAGGTGTACCATCAGCCTTATATCCTTTTTCCATAGGTCCACCAGAGACAAATACTGTAGGTACATCTACACGTAAAGCACCCATAATCATCCCTGGTACAATCTTGTCACAATTGGGGATAGCTATCATTGCATCTAGCTTATGAGCATTCATCACTGTCTCTATAGAGTTAGCGATAATCTCACGACTAGGAAGAGAGTAAAGCATACCATCATGCCCCATAGCAATACCATCATCTACACCAATAGTATTAAACTCAAATGGTACACAACCATTGGCACGAATTTCATCTTTGATGATTTCTGCTACCTTATTTAAAAAAAAGTGTCCTGGAATGATTTCTATAAATGAATTTGCAACTCCAATAAATGGTTTTGCAAAATCTTCATCCTTAACTCCTGTTGCACGTAGTAATGATCTGTGAGGTGCTCTGTCAAAACCCTCTTTTATCTCGTCACTTCTCATAATTTTGAGCCTTTAATTAATATTTTTTGGATTATATCACAAATACTATTTACATTTAAATATTTTTAGGATATAATCGCACTCCAATTTTAAGTGAATACTTGAAATTTATATGGAAATGCGGGCGTAGCTCAGCGGTAGAGCATAACCTTGCCAAGGTTGGGGTCGACGGTTCGAACCCGTTCGCCCGCTCCATACATTACCAAAGTCTTTTTGACTTAAATACCCGTGCCCGGGTGGTGGAATGGTAGACACAGGGGACTTAAAATCCCCCGGTCATTGTGACCGTGCCGGTTCAAGTCCGGCTCCGGGTACCATTGACTAGATCATCAAAAAAATTTAATTAAAGTTTGTTTTTTTGATGATCTGTCACTTTTATGTTATGGAGCCATCGCCAAGTTGGTAAGGCCGTAGATTGCAAATCTGCTATTCACCAGTTCGAGTCTGGTTGGCTCCTCCATAATATATAAACTAGATGTTATCTTTTTTTAGATAGAATTCTATTCTTCAAAATGTCGGGAGATGTCAGAGTGGTCGAATGTGCCGGTCTTGAAAACCGGTGAGGGTTATACCTCCGGGGGTTCGAATCCCCCTCTCCCGGCCATACAATTTAAATCACCTTTTTTAATACTTTTTGATAAATACTTGAATCAAATATCTTATTATAAATTCTGTAGTCAAATTAAGAAGATACTTTTTTAATTTTATTCCTTATCTAGTTTTAATGCGTAATTCTAACCTCATCCAAATCTAATAATAGCCGGAGAAAGTTACAATTTCTTATATTTCTAACATATGCTATAATTCATCTATTATTTTATATATGTATGAGGGTGAGATGGATAAGAAGCTATTGCTAATGCAGGTTATTACTGTTCTTCCAATTATTGTTTTTTTATTTATCTATATCCCAAATCTGTTTTCTTTTGTAACGATGGGGTTACTCTTTTCCTTACTTGTTTTTAATGCTTATAACTATATAAACAAAAAATCTATTAAAAATTATCCCCTCGTCTTTATGTTAATGGGTAGCTTTTATCTTTATGCGTTTTATGGTCTAGGGAGTACACGCACCCCTCAAACATTTCATACCTTTAAAGATGGTCAGAGTGTCACACTATTTGAGTTTGAAAAACCTATTCAGATCGATAAAGTGTGTTACTATGTAGGTATAGATAAAAATGTAAATTTTACGCTGGAATATCAGATACATAAAAGATGGAAAAAGTTTTATACCTATGAAAAGAGTTACCCTTACTCATTTAGATGGAAGTGTATTAATCATCGTGTAAAAACAGAAAAGATGCTTTTTCGTGTCACGAAAAATGAAATGATGCTCGGTGAAGTACGTTTTAGTTATCAAAATAAAAACATCTCTTACCAAACAAAGAAAAAGTATTTAAATGATGAAGCAAATTTATCGGTAGATACAAGCTATTATTCTGGTATGTTTTTTGATGAAATATACTTTGGACGTACAGCATATGAGATTATGCATAACATACCTGTTTATGAAAACACACATCCGTACTTAGGTAAACATCTTATTATCCCAGGTATAAAGCTTTTTGGTATGACCCCGTTTGGTTGGCGCTTTATGAATGTCTTATTTGCAGGTCTTCTTATCTTTATGGCTTATTATTTTGGCTTACATCTTTTTAAGAAACAAGAGTATGGCTTTATATCTGCATTTCTAATGACATACAGCTTTATGCATCTCTCTCAAGCTCGTGTTGGTCTTATAGATACCTTTGGTGTATTATTTGTATTTATCTCTTATTTTTATTTGTATAGGTTTATCTTGCAGCAGCAACTCACAAGATTACTTATCTCTGGAGTCTTTTTTGGTCTAGCCGCCTCTGTAAAATGGTCGGCAGTTTTTGCAGCATTAGGATTTGTGCTTATTGCTATGTATCTACTCCTCTCACAATATCCATTACAAAAACGTTTTTCAGGATACAAACTACTGATGTATGGAACCTTGAGTTATGGACTTGTTGCGTTTACGGTATATGCATTTAGTTTTTTTGATATTTACGGACATACCTATAGCTTGCAAAGTATTATTAATTACAACACAAATATGTATCATTATCACTCTACCCTGCAAGCGACACACCCTTACAGTTCTCCATGGTGGTCATGGCCACTAGACATGAAACCAATGGGATACTATAAAGAGGTGAAACAGGGATTGCTAAGCTCTATCAATGCTTTGGGTAATCCTGCTATTTTTTGGCTGGGTATTATCTCAATCTTTTATCTTTTAGTGATGATGTTCTTACGTAAATCTTTAGAGGCTATGTTTATTTTCTTAGCTTTTTTAGGTCTGTATCTTCCTTATATCTTTGTGGGTCGTTTGATGTTTATTTATCACTTCTATTATGCTGTGCCTTTTCTCATTTTAGCTATTGTCTTTATGTTCAAAGATGCAATGGAACGTTTTGCATTTATCCGTAATTTTTATGGCATATATTTACTTATTGTTTCAGGATTGTTTGTAGCTTTTTATCCAGTGTTGAGTGGATATATTGTTCCTAGGAGTTATGTGGCTCAGTGGCTTAAGTGGTTTTCGACTTGGTGGTTTTAGACTATGTCAGTACAATTAACCTATAAAAGGAGTTAGCATTATGAAGTTAGGGATAGTCATACCATGCTATAATGAAGAAGAGACACTACCTGAGACCACAAAACGTCTCCAAATCTTGCTTGATAAGATGATAGAGGAAGGTGGTATAGACAAAGAAAGTTTTGTCTGTTATGTGGATGATGGTAGCAGTGATGAAACATGGGAATGCATAGAGCAGTTTCAAAAAGACTCTACACTTTTCAAAGGTATCAAACTCTCAAGAAATTTTGGACATCAAAATGCCCTTATCGCAGGACTTATGCAACTTAAAAACAGTGCTGATGCACTTATCTCTATGGATGCTGACTTACAAGATGATATTACACTTATTAGAGAGTTTGTCAAAAAGTATAAAGAGGGTTATGAGATAGTCTATGGTGTGAGAGAAGATAGATCTACCGATACCAAACTCAAGCGTAACTCCGCAACACTTTTTTATAAGTTTCAACACTTCATGGGCATAGAAACAGTACAAAATCATGCAGACTATAGACTGCTTAGTGCCAAAGCATTAGAGGCACTTGCAGCATTTAAAGAGATTAACCTCTTTTTACGAGGGATTGTCCCTATGTTAGGCTTTCGTTCTTGTAATGTCTACTATACCCGAGAAGAACGTTTTGCAGGAGAGACAAAATACCCTTTTAAAAAGATGCTCTTTTTTGCACTTGATGGTATCACTTCTTTTTCAGTGAAGCCTCTGCGTTTTATTACTGTAGTTGGATTTTTTCTTTTTCTTTTATCTCTTCTTGGTATAACATGGGTTGTTATAGAAAAATTTATTTTAGGTAATGCAGTACAAGGGTGGGCATCTACCATGGTTTCTATCTATTTTATAGGAGGCATTCAGGTGATGAGTTTAGGTATCATCGGTGAATACATAGGACGCACTTTTCAAGAGTCTAAAGGAAGACCACGCTATATCATCGATAAAGAGATTTAATGCTTCTGATATTCATGAAATATAACTTTGTTGGGGTAGTGAATACTCTGATAAGATTTAGTATTATTTTTGGTCTTATGTATTTAGATATTTCGGCTATGATGAGTAATGTAATTGGTACGGTTATAGGCGTAACAGTTGCCTATACAGTAAGCCCATTTATTATGGCTAAATATTTTACTTTTAAGGAGGTTGGATGAAGAAATCAATAACAAATAAAAATGAGATTCTCCCATTAGATTCATTCTTGCTTCTATGGGGTAGTATTTTTATTCTTTTAGGATTAGCTATAAGTTTAACAGCATACTATACCTATAATATGACATTTCGATATGTAGCATTTTCATTACTGGTGTTTGGCGTATTAGTACTTTTTACAAGTATAAAGCAAGCATTACAAAAGGAATTAAAGTCTCCTACGATAGCACTAATATTTACGATAGCTATGGGGCTAGTGTATTTTTTTTTACGTACACAACTACATCGCTTTGACTTTGGTGTAGGAGATGCCTCTGATTATTTTATTGCAGGTGTATGTTCTGTTACTTATAGTCAAGATATAGGATTTTTTTTACCTCTAACTGCTTCCATCTCTGCTTTAGGATATAGTGTATTTGGTGTAGCCTATGCACCATTTATTGATGTACTCCTTTATTCTGCAACCATACCCTTAGGATATTTTCTACTACGAAAATTGGGATTAAATGTATGGTTTAGTTTATTAATGACACTGCTTATTATCATTAACCCTTTAAGTATATGGTTTTCTAAAACATCTTTCTCCGAACCTATATGGCAACTAATGTTACTTTTATTTGCAATTATTTTCCATCGTATAATGGGACAAGAAAAATTAAAAATAACAGAGTTACTAGGCTATTATCTTCTCTTAGGATTAGTTCCCTTTCTGAGAGGGGAGGGAGCACTGTATTATGGGTTAGTTATTTTCTTTGCACTGTATCATCTTTGGAAATATACCAATTTAAAATCAGCACTCATACTTGTTTTAGGATTGTTTGTTATTGCAGGAAGTATTCATTTAACCTTAGGTATTAGAGAACACTATTTATTAAGTTGGCAATTTAGTCGTGTTATCCCAGATATCACAGCAGAACAATTGATGATGATACTTTATGGAATGGCTATAGTAATGGTGGGTGTTGTTATACTTCTAAACTTGCTTAAAAGAGGTTTTTCACGTATTCCTTTCCCTTTCATTATTACTCTGCTTGCCGTAGGCTTTAAGGTACTAATAGCCTATGTTTACATGAGTAAAAAGTCAGTCCCTTTCATGGAGTTATTGGTTTACCGTGAATATGGATTGGCATTAGGGAATTTTGGCTTACCCTTGACACTTTTGATTGGAGTGGGATTACTCTTATTGCATTATAAAGCAATGATAGGAGAGAAATTAGCACTACTTTTTGTCGTTATGTATGCTATATTTTATCTTCCTTTTGTCATGCAAGGCGTTACTTTTCATGATCCACATGAAGTTTTTTTGTATTGGAGTCGTTATTATTTTTCTATTATCATGGTGATACATCTTTTTTCTCTAGGGTTAGTGCTTCAATTCGTCTATGAACAGAGTCAAAGAGTTATAGACTCATCAAGATATAGAGTGATTGTAATTACCATAGCAATGGTGATAGTGTCAATGCTCTCGCTCAATCTGAAAGTAGTAAAAATCACAGTACAAGAAGCTTATTTAGAGAACTCTTATAAGGTATTTACTTGGTTAAAACAGAGGGTGAAAAATCAGCCTATCTCTGTACTTTATGATGATAATATACGCTATGAAAGACATAATGGACTTTATGATGCTAAAGTATTTACATCGAGGATGTTTACTGTTATCAAAATCAATGCTAAAGCATGGCAAAAAGTAAATCCAAAGCAATTAGCAACAAATCTAATATTGAAGAAACAGATGTATAGAGCTAGATACTTAGTATGTATTTCATCAAGTAGGCCTACATTGAAAAATAAAGCATTAACATTAGTAGATCAAATAATGTTACCTATTTCATGGCGAGAGCATTATCGTGCGCAACCTCGCACAAAAGAAGAGACTTTAGGAGATGTTAGTAACTCATTTAAAAATGAGTTGACACTTTACTTGACACTTTACAAAATGCCAATAAAGATGAGATAGTAAAGAAAACTAATTTGATGTTAATATTTTTACTATTAGTTAATGGCAACCACCAGAGCCACAAGAGGAATTAGAACTATCTACAGCAAAACTATTTACATAACCACAAGAGAGACATTCAAAGGTTAGCATTTGTGGTGCAGAACATCCCCCTGAACGTTGATCTGTAAGTTCAATGTTATCTTGTTTACACTGTGGACAAAAACCTCTACGAATACTGTCTAGGTGCTCTTTTTTTTCTTTTAGGTAGTAAATATAAACAAGGACTGAACCTATAAGTATGATGAGTAGAAATGCTAGAAGATATATATCCATTATTTTTCCTTAAGTTGTAAAATTCTTTAGTTCTTTAACCTGTGTCTTGTATTCAGGGAGGTACTTTTCTACAAGCAGCCAAAAAGCTTTTTGATGATGTTTATGCTTAATATGTGAAAGCTCATGAACGATGATATATTGTATCACAGCTAAAGGAAGTTTCATCATCATGGTGTTAAAGCTTAAATCATTTCTCCCAGAACATGAACCCCATTGACGTTTGGTTTTTCTAAAAGAGATATTGCTATATACTAAACCCATTACCTTTGCCCAAGTATTTACAAGTTCAGGAATGTACTGTTTTGCTTCTTCTTTATAAAAAGTATCGATGTGATGTTGAAAAACTTTCTCATCATAGACACTATAATAAAGTCTAAACAGATCTCCATCAAAATTAAGTTTTGTTCTTTTCTTTTTATAGGGTACAAGTACAAGAGTATGTGATTCACCTAAAAAGTAAAGTTCACTTTTAGATGTAAAATCAATACTTTTCCCCTTTTTTTCTTTAAATTTTTTACGTGAATTATTTATCCAAGAAGCTTTTTTAAGTAAAAGTTTCTCTATCTGTATAGTTGAAACTTTAGGAGACTTAATTATAAGTTCTCCTTGTTCATTAAAACTAAGGTAAATATGTTTGAGTTTTGGATTTATTATATGTATATAGTGTGAGAGAAGTAACATAGAGCAAGATTAGTGACTAAGCTTACCATTTTTATAAATAACTTTTCTGTTGACTGAGCCATCTTTATTATAAGACATTGCAGATCCATGCTTTAAGCCACTAACATAGTTATAGGAAACCATTATGTCACCATTTGGATAGTATGCATATTGCTGTCCTTCTTGTTTACCGTTAATGTAGTTCAGTTTCCAAATAATACGACCATGTTCATCGAAGCCAGTCTCTATACCATCTTTGACCCCATTATGTATAGTAACTGTTGAGGTGATATTTCCATTGTAGCCATATTTTTTAAGTAATCCATTTTGTTCTGTATCATCATCCATAATAAATTCAGTGCGTATCTGACCACCCGTAAAGTATTCTTTTTTTACCTTTTTCTCAGAGAAGCCAGGTGTGCTACATCCAGTAAAAGAGAGGAGTAAGAAAAGAGAGAGTAGGAAAGAGAGTTTTTTCATGGTGTAGCCTTGTTATAGTAATATTGCGCTTAGTATACTATAAATTACTTTGGATTTTTAAATGATTTTATGAAGTAAAGAAAGAAGGGAAAATTGTATGGCTGACAGGAAGAGATTCGAACTCTCGGTGAGTTACCCCACACAGACGTTCCAGGTCTGCACCTTCGACCACTCGGACACCTGTCAATAGTTAACCATTATATCGTATGCAATAAGCAAAAGTAGATATTGGATTATTGATTTGATATGTAGTACCTCTCTCCAGATACCTGCGGCACCCAGTAAAGAAAGGTGGGCTGCTATGTTCCCATCCTGACCCATTGTCTTTCAGTTCCGTTGCACAGGTCTAAAAAGAGGCGAGGGAATTTTATCTAAACATAGCTTAGGTTTTGGTACTTCGATAGGCTCAGTAACCGAAATTAGTTTGATCTACGATCCCTGAGCCTGTCAAAGGGTCTTCTTCATCATTGATGACTGACCATTCATCAAAAGGTAGGGCTTCGAAGTGCAGTTTATCTATAGTATACTCGTAACTGTTTGCTACCGTAATAATAGTAACTTTTTTAATGCCATATTTTTTATAGATAGTAAATTTATTTTGTGACTTGACCCAGAGACTTTCTTCACTCTCAAAGGGTGCAGGAATGATGAGTTCATTATTGTCAGTGATATACCCATGTATACCTAGTGTTTGGACACCTATATGATGCTTCATGAGGGCTAGGGCTATCATGGTATCAAACTGTAGGATGAAAGGCTGTCCTAGAGTTAGGTACTTGGCAAAGGCAAAGTCAAAAAGGAGCATCTTTTTTCCTGACTTTTGGTAACGGTCATCTATAAAGAGTATGAGCTTCTCTTCATTAAATCGTTTGATGGTTTTGTAGAGCCAATCTTTGGAAATTTTGAACTTCTCTTTGGCAAAGGTATATATTTGATAGGTGGTAAGATGTTTAGTATGGTGTTGTGCTAAAAGGAGTAAGAGTTTCTGTTCTTGTTTATCAAAGCTACTTTGAAAAAAGGTTTTCATTGCTTGGGTACTTGCCTTTTGAGAACGAGCAAGTAAAGGGAGTGTCCCTGAGCGTAAGAAATGGTTAAATCCTCTATGCTGCGCCGAGGTAGACTCAAAGGCTAAGAACTCTTCATAGTCTAGAGGAAAAAGCTCTATAGGTGTGAAGTTTTTGTCTTTTAACGATATCCGAGTGATAATAATAAGTCTCAGTACATTAGGAAAGTTCAAAAGTAATCCCTCTACATAATGGTCAAGAACAAGAATCTTAATATAGTTCTTATCTATATACTGTTGCAAAGTAAGTGTTTCTAAGGTATTGAAGATAAGGTTAGGGTCTTCTATATCAAGGTAAAGAATATCCTCACTCTCAACTTCAGAGAGATAGTCCAATACAATAGAAGTCTTACCTGCACCACGTACACCATAGAGATTAATGTCTCCTTCAAGAGGGAGTTGAGACTTTCTTGGAACAAAATTTTCACTGCTGGGTAGTTGGTTTTGATAATATTCGAGTAAATTCATAAGCTATATACCTAATATTTTCCTTATTAAAAGGAAGTATTTTTTAGTATTGTATCTGTTTTAGGGTTAAAAGTATTGCACCTTTCAAAAACTTTGGGTATAATTCGCGTTCCTAAATTTATGTTAGAGGGTTTATTCCCTGTGTTTAGGCACCTTGGCGTTGCCATGCTAACGAGTTCTTTTA
>Ga0256826_1001846_pt1 | contig 13125 bp, 10 predicted proteins | sample CV79metaG_FD_185975 | JGI IMG/M metagenome (GOLD analysis project Ga0256826, IMG submission 185975) | Hydrothermal vent microbial communities from East Pacific Rise, Pacific Ocean - CV79 | ecosystem: Environmental > Aquatic > Marine > Hydrothermal vents | place: Pacific Ocean: East Pacific Rise...
ATGCTCTTTTAAAAGATGTCGAAGTAGCGGACCTCTATTTTCACGGTTTACCTCTATGACTCTCTGGTTTATACTCTGGACAACGGGTGTCTGTTCTGCTATCTTCACCTCAATGGCATCGCTAGTGATTTTAGAAGCTATTCGAAGCATCTTTGGAGGGTATGTAGCTGAAAACATAAGGTTTTGTCGTTTGGTGGGAATAGACTCGAGAATGAGCTCTAGCTCCTCTTCAAAACCTAAATCAAGCATCTTATCTGCTTCATCTAAAACAAAGTGCTCTAGATATTCTAAGTTCATCTGTTTTTTTGAAAGTATCTCTAAAAAACGTCCACTCGTTGCAACTAAAATATCACAACCCTGTTGTATATCAAAGAGTTGATCCCCTATCTTCTCACCACCAATAATACTTATAACTTGAGGCTTTTTAGGTAAAAACTTTGCAAACTCACTAAACGCGGTAGCTACCTGAAGTGTCAGTTCTCTTGTAGGGGTAAGTATAAGAGCCTTTATCTTACCCTTTTTAGCATTATCTCTACTCTCACTCCAGAGCTGTAAAATTGGCAATATAAAACTAGCACTCTTTCCACTTCCTGTTTGAGCTTGAGCGACAATATCCTTCTTTTTAAAAACAAGAGGAATAACGCTCGTTTGAATATCAGTTGGTTTAGTATAGTTTTTCTCTTCTAAAGAGAAACAAATTTGATGGTTAAGCCCAAGAGCAGTAAATGACATTTAATTTCCTTTAGGGAATTTTATTATCTATTTGCTTTAAATGAGGTTTATAGCTAATTATTATAATATAATCCTATAAAGAGAAAGAGATGTTAGAGAGTATCTCTTTTAATAGAAATCAAAATATTCTTCTACTTGAAATCACTAGCAAAAAAACCATTAAAAGCTATCAAAAGCTAAAAAATGCTATCCTTACAGACTTATATAAACTAATAAATTTTCAAAATATAAAAGGATAGAAATGGTTAAGTCTCTACGAGGAATGAATGATATTTTAAGTGAGGATTATGAACGTTTTACTTACTTTATAAATACAGCGACTGATGTAGCTCAGAAGTATGGTTTTCACTTTATAGAAACTCCTCTTTTAGAAGAGACTGCTCTTTTTAAACGCTCAGTTGGTGAGTCTAGTGATATCGTCGGTAAAGAGATGTATCAGTTTATAGATAAGGGGAACAATGATGTTTGTCTTCGTCCAGAGGGAACTGCAGGAGTTGTTCGTGCTTTCATACAAAAAAAGCTAGATAAGGCTGGTGGTACTCACCGCTTTTTCTATCACGGAAGTATGTTTCGTTATGAACGTCCACAAAAAGGACGTCTACGTCAGTTCCACCAGTTTGGTGTAGAGAGTTTTGGGGTAGATAGTGTTTATGAAGATGCCGCTATGATTATGATGACAAGTGATATCCTTAAACGTTGTGGTATCGGCTACAGACTCCAACTAAACTCTTTAGGTGATTCAAACTGTATGCCACAGTATCGAGACTCTTTAGTTACTTTTATAGAGTCTGTGGAAGATGAGATTTGTGAAGATTGTAAACGTAGAAAAGATACAAATCCTATCCGTGTCTTAGATTGTAAAAATGAGAAATGCCAATCACTCTATGAAAATGCTCCCAAACTGCTAAACTCTCTTTGCCAAGGGTGTGAAACTGACTTTACTAAACTCAAAAGCATCTTAGATGCAAACGGAATCAAGTATGAGATAGACACAAACTTAGTTCGTGGACTTGATTACTACTCTAAGACCGCGTTTGAGTTTGTAAGTGACAATATTGGTTCGCAGAGTGCTATTGCAGGTGGCGGACGTTACGATAGACTTGTAGAATTTTTAGATGGTCGTCCTACTCCTGCAGTTGGTTTCGCTATGGGGATAGAGAGACTTATGGAACTTATTGTCATGCCTGAGTCTAAACGCGAAGGTTATTACATTGGTGCTATGGATGAAGAGGCTATAGACTTAGTTGTCAACCTTACACAAAAAAAACGTCAAGCTAAAAAAGTAACTTGCGACTTTAAGGCTAAAAATCTTAAAAACCACCTCAAAGGTGCAGATAAAGCAAATGCTAGATTTTGCTGTGTTATTGGCTCTGATGAGCTAGAAAATGAGACAATCTGGATTAAAGATTTACAAAACAAAACAGAAGAGACAATTAAATTAATGGAGTTTTAATATGGATACAATGCATATGCTATGGGAGTTTTTTTTAGACTTCTTTGAATTTTTTATTCTTGCAGCCTTTATTGGGCTTGTTTTTCTATTTATCTATGATAGATTTATTCAACGCAAACACTCTTTACTTATTAACTACCCTGTAATTGGTAGAGGAAGATATCTCCTTGAGATGCTTAGAGAACCAATGCGCCAATACTTTGCAGAGGAGACTTTTTATGACTCTAAGGACAAAGTAGACTGGGTTTATAAGGCTGCTAAAGATCTACCAAACTACCAATCATTTTCAGTAACACAACCATTTTCAGGTTCACGTTTTGTTATAAAACATGCCACCAATGTACTCAATGAAGATGAGGTCAGTGAAGATACATCGGTAGTTTTTGGAGAACACCGAGAAATTCCATTTATCTCAGAGACTCCAATAGTACGTTCAGCTATGAGTGATGGAGCATTAAGCCCTGAAGCAGTTCGTGCCTTCAGTATTGCAGGAGCCAACTCTGGATTAACAGTAAATACAGGAGAGGGTTCCCTTACATCTAATCACCTCTTTACCCATAAACCAGATTTAAACAATGCTAAATATCTTGAAATTGTAGAGAGTACACCTTTTGCCGAATTTGCCTTTAAAATAGGTGACAAACTCTTCAATCGTGCTGTTGCACTTAAGTGGTACAGAACAATTTTACTCAACAAAAAAACTCAAAATACATATATATATGATACAAAAAGCCATGTACTTTTTCGTGTAAAATGGTCTGCACACTTAGAAGATTTTCCAGCAGAAGTTCCAAAAGATATTCCAAATATGATTTTTCAGATGAGCTCGGGTCTCTATGGTGTTCGTGATGATATGGGTAAGTTTGACGAGTTAAGATATCAAAAAGTGATGAAATTCTGCCGAATGACTGAAATTAAAATTGCTCAAGGTGCTAAGCAGACTGGTGGTAAATTAGCAGGAAACAAAGTAAATGCGGACATCGCCTACTATCGAGGTGTACCAGAGGGAAAAAATCTTTTCTCACCCAACCGTTTTCCTTTCGCAGATACTACAGCCCATCTTTTAGATTTTGTTGATAGACTTCAAAAGCTATCTAAAAAACCTGTTGGATTTAAAATAGTTATTTCAGATGCAAATGCAATTGAAGAGATGGTAGGCGAGATGGCAAAACGAAGAACAGAGGGAAAATCTCTTCCAGATTTTATTTCTGTAGATAGTGGTGAAGGTGGAAGTGCTACAGCTCCTCTTGAACTTATGGAATCAGTTGGACTCACAACAAACAATGCTCTATATCTACTCGATACAATGCTTAAAAAATATGAACTTCGCCAAGAAGTGAAAATTATCGCAAGTGGAAAGATCTTAACTCCTGATGATGCTATTATCACTCTATCTATGGGTGCAGATGCTATAGGAATCGCTCGTGGATTTATGATGAGTGGTGGTTGTATTCGAGCAAAAATGTGTTCTGGTTTTGGTTCTCATGTATGTCCCGTAGGAATGGCTACACAAGATGTCAAGAAACGTGCCTCATACCTAGTCATTAAGCAGGGTTTAGAGATAGGAAATTACCATAAAAATTTAATTAAAAGTATGAAAGTAGTTCTCGCAATTATGGGTATTAAAAACATGCGTGATTTAAATAAAAGTCTTTTAACCTTTAAAAATAGAAGTGGTGAAATATACTTTGACATAGATAAATATTTTCATAATAAACTACATATATAGGCAGCATATTGGAAAATCACGGTTTGGATATCTGGTCAAATAATAACTTTTTTATAGAGAATGGAGAGGTTAAGTTAAGCTATAAATCAAATCCATCTATTTTGAGCATAGTGAAAGAGATACGGGCACATGATGTAAGAGGGCCTATGCTATTTAGATTTCCCCATCTTATAAAAAAACAGATTGAGACCCTCTACTCTTACTTCGATAAAGCAATTAGAGTCAACGAATATAGAGGAAGTTTCAATGCTGTTTTCCCACTCAAAGTAAATCAATTTCCCTATGTTGTTGAAGCAGTTACCTCTCAAGGGGCCAAGTTTAACTATGGTTTAGAAGCCGGAAGTAAGGCTGAGCTCATTTTAGCAATGAGCAAAACACCAGATAATGCGAATATTACGGTAAATGGATTTAAAGATAAAGAGATGATTACGCTTGGTTTTATTGCGGCTCAAAGTGGTCATAATATCACTTTAACTATTGAGGGTTTGGGTGAGCTTAAAACTATTATAGAAGTTACTAAAACCTCTAATCTCAAAATTCCAAATATTGGAATAAGAGTAAGACTTCATAGTATAGGTAGTGGTATTTGGGCAAAAAGTGGTGGTATGGATGCTAAGTTTGGTCTTACATCAACTGAGATTATTGAAGCCATCACGATGATGCAAGAGGAAAAAATCATAGACTCTCTTACTATGATTCACTTTCATATTGGTTCACAAATGGCAGATATAGCGCCGCTAAAACGTGCTCTTCGTGAAGCTGGGAATATCTATGCTGAACTTAAAAACATGGGTGCAACAGCTCTCTCATCTATAAATATTGGTGGTGGTTTAGCAGTTGAGTATGATCAACACACAAGATCAAAATCTAGAAACTACTCAATTGATGAGTTTTCATCCTCTGTTGTTTTTCTTCTTGGTGAGATTATGAATGCAAAAAATGTAACACACCCAGATATTTTCACAGAGTCTGGGCGTTATATTGTCGCCTCACATAGTATTTTAATCACACCAGTTTTAGAACTATTTACTCAAGATTATCATGAAAAACTACTAAAATTTAAAGAGAAGAATCCTCCTCTACTAGAAGAGTTGATTTACCTCCATAAAGAGCTTAGTGAGAAAAATTGCATCGAGTACCTTCATGATGCTCTTGATCATATGGAGTCACTCTTAACTCTTTTTGATTTAGGTTATATCGATTTGCAAGATCGTTCCAATGCGGAGATACTGGTTCATAACATCATAAAGAAGTCTCTCTATCTAACATCAGCATATACAACTGACGAACTCCAAGAGCTTCAAGCATCCTTGCAAGAACGATACCTCATAAATGCTTCTATATTTCAGTCTCTTCCTGACTACTGGGGATTAAAACAGCACTTCCCAGTAATGCCTCTACACAAACTTGACTCAAAGCCTCTTCGTGCTGCTTCAATTTGGGATATCACTTGTGACAGTGATGGTGAAATAGGTTTCAATCCAGAAAAACCTCTTTTTTTACATGATGTTGACTTAGAAACAGAAGATTATTTTTTAGGATTTTTTAATGTAGGAGCCTACCAAGAGACACTAGGGATGAACCATAATCTCTTTACCCACCCTAATGAGTACACAATAAATATAGATAATGATAGCTACTCTATCATAAATGCAGTAGAGTCAAAAAATATTTTAGATATTTTAGAATCTATTGGATATAATCAAAATCAAATTTTAAATAAACTTAAAAATGATTTAGAAAAAAGTAACTTTATCACAGAAAAAGAAAAATGTGATACACTTGCAAAACTTAAAACTTTTTTAGGCCAAAACGGCTATTTACGAACAACTAACTAGGAATAATTTTGGGAATATACTCTGATATAAAAGAAGATTTTTCAAACGCATATAAAAATGACCCTGCGTTAAACTCTAAACTTGATTTTTTATTTAACTACCCTGGTGTATGGGCTATAGCTTGGTATAGAATAGGACATGCTCTTCACACTTCAAATTTTAAGCGCCTCGCAAGAATGCTAATGGGATTAACTCAAATCTTTACTCATATAGATATTCACCCTGCGGCACAGATAGGCAACCGTGTTTTTATTGATCACGGAACAGGTGTCGTTATTGGTGAGACAGCAATTGTTGAAGATGATGTTGTTATCTACCAAGGTGTTACACTTGGTGGTGTTTCACTTATCCATGGAAAACGTCACCCTACTATTAAAAAAGGTGCTGTACTTGGAGCTGGGGCAAAGGTACTTGGAAATATAACCATTGGTGAACATGCAAAAATTGGAGCTAACTCTGTTGTTGTTAAAGAGGTACCTGACTGCTCTACAGCTATTGGTATTCCTGCTCATGTTATAGAAAAAGGAAGATGTATTGACCCATTTATGCATAATATGCTTCCTGATATCAATAAAGAGATGTTCGAGTATCTTCTCAAGCGTGTTGCAATACTTGAGCATGTTATTGTTGAAGATAACAAAGAGGTCTTAGAAGAAGACTTAGAACTCGAGTATATCTACGAATCTTTCATTAAAGCGATGAAAAGCTAAATTTTAGTACAATATCTTCAATATTTTATTGGAGATTTTTAATGCTAACTAATCGAGTAAATACACTATCTGAATCAATTACTATTGCTATATCAACCCTGGCACAAGAACTTAAGTCTGAAGGAAAAGATATTTTAAGCTTTTCAGCAGGTGAACCAGACTTTGGAACCCCTCAAGTTATTAAAGATGCTGCAATTGAAGCTATAAACAATGAGTTTACAAAATACACTGCAGTAGATGGTATTCCATCTCTTAGAGTAGCTATTGCAAACAAGCTTAAACGCGATAATGGTTTAAGCTATGCTACAAATCAAATTATCGTAAATAATGGTGCTAAACACTCACTATTTAATCTTTTCTCTGCAACTATTGATACAGGAGATGAAGTAATTATTCCTGCTCCTTACTGGGTTACTTACCCAGAATTAGTAAAATACTGTGGTGGTACAGTAGTGGAAATAGAGACACATGACGTTTCTGCATTTAAAATTACTCCAGAGCAATTAAAAGCAGCATTAACACCTAAAACTAAGATGCTAATCCTTACTACACCATCTAATCCTACTGGTTCTGTCTACTCTCACGAAGAACTAAGAGCACTTGGAAAAGTTCTTGAAGGAACTGATGTAATTGTTGCATCTGATGAGATGTATGAAAAACTTATCTATGAGGGAACTTTTACATCTGCTGCTGCAGTAAGTCAAGATATGTACGAGAGAACAGTAACTATTAATGGTCTCTCAAAATCAGTTGCTATGACTGGTTGGAGATTTGGTTATATGGCTGCTCACAATACAGAGCTTATTAAGGCAACTAAAAAGCTTCAGGGTCAAAGTACATCAAACATCAACTCTATCACTCAGATGGCTGCTATCGTAGCTCTTGATGGTAAAGCTGATGCTGATATCGAGATGATGAGAGTTCAGTTTAAAGCTCGTCGTGACGAAGCAGTTGAACTCTTCAACAAAGTAGATGGACTCAGTGTTTTAAAACCAGATGGTGCTTTTTATCTTTTTGTAAATATTCAAGATGTAAGTAGTGACTCGATGAAGTTTGCTAAAGATTTACTCGCACAAACAGGTGTAGCAGTAGTTCCAGGTGTAGGTTTTGGAAGTGAAGGTTATTTTAGATTTAGTTTTGCGACTGATATAGAGAGTATTAGAACAGGAATTAAAAGAATTGAAGAGTTTGTTAAAGCACTCTAAGTAAGTAAAAAAGTAGGTTCTAACACCTACTTAAAGTTTTAGTTTTTGCGAACTATTTTAAGGATTGCAGAGCTTCTATAACTGCATCTATATTATCCATCGGAAGATGAACTTTCCACTCTGGATTTTCTGCATCTCCATTTAAAGATATGCCGATACTCGCTACCGTAGCACTATCTTTACCATAAGGTTCTGCTATTTTTGCTACTGAGATTACTCCATTTTTTGTTCCACCTAATGCAATTGTTGTTGCCATTATCTTCCCTTTTTAGTTAGTTTAGTATATCTTAGTTAAACTATTATTTTTATTTTATAAGACGAGCAATCTTACCTTGAATCTTAAGCCAAGACTTATGATCCATAAATGGAAAACCTGCAAAAATTTTCCCGCTCTCTTTTATTGTTTTTGTTACACCAGTTCTCGCTGCAAAAGTATTAAAAGGAGCAATTTCAAGATGCCCTGCTACACCAGACTGTGCACCAAAGACAGTTGAACGTCCCAATTTAGACGAACCAGCGAGACCTGTTTGACCAGCGATTACACTATATTCACCAATTTCACAGTTATGTGCTATATGAATTAAGTTATCTAAACGCGAGCCTTGCTTAATGAGAGTAGTACCAAAAACAGCTCTATCTATAGAGGTATTTGAACCGATTTCTACATCATCTTCTATAACAACATTTCCAATATGGTAGATTTTTTTATGCATACCCATTTTATCAGATGCAAAACCAAAACCATCACTACCAATAGCAGTTCCCGCATGGATAATACATTCACTACCAACCTTGCAGTCACGATAGAGAACAACATTTGGATAGAGAGTTGTATTATCACCAACTACCGCATTTGAACCGACATAAACACCAGCCATAATATTACAGTTTTTACCAATAGTAGCACCATTGGCGAGCTCAGCTTTTGAGGAAACTACACTACCCTCACCTACTATAGCATTTGGAGAGTCACTATCTTCTAAAGCAGGGGCAAACTTAGCAGAGAGAACTGCCATCTGCCAGTATGGAGATTCAACAACTAATGCTACAGAAGTTTCAGGAATGAGAAGAGCATTCTTCTCATCTACAATAATTGCCCCAGCATTAGAAGTTGCTATATCTTTTACATATTTTGAGTTAGCTACAAAAGACAACTCAGATGAACTTGCATCACGCAGGGTATTCATAGAAGTAATATCTCTATCACTACCGTTAAACTCAGCACCTATAAGTTTTGCAATTTCACTTAGTAGCATAAGACTATCTCTCTAGTGCAACAGCACCACTTCTTACAATCTCTTTTGGGTTATAACGCTTAATAGCATTGAGGAAATTATCTACACGCTTAGGCTCATCTGCTACCATCGCTATAATCGTATTTTCTCCAGCATTAACAATTTTTCCATTGTAAGCTTCACAAAGTGCATTAATATCACTCAAGTTCTCACTCATAGGAATCTTAATCATCGCCATCTCTTTTTCTACCATATCCTCATGCTCATAAACACGAAGAACAGGAATAAGCTTATGAAGTTGTTTAGTAATCTGCTCAATAACACGAATAGAACCCTTAGTAACAATTGTTAAACGCGAATACTTAGAGTCTGGAATAGGAGCAACTGTCAAAGATGTGATGTTATAACCACGTCCTGAGAAAAGGTTTGTAATACGAGATAAAACACTCGCTTCATTTACAACGATAACTGAAACTACTCTTCTTTCATTACTTTCAATCATTATTTTGTCTCCTTTTTCTCTAATAACATCATGTTAAACAGACTTCCACCTGCTGGAACCATAGGCATAACATTTTCCATTCTCTCAACAATTACTTCAATAAAAGCAACTACATTTTTCTCAACTGCATCTTTAAGAGCAGCATCGAACTCCTCTTTAGTCTTAACTCTGTACCCTATTCCACCGAAAGCTTCTGAGAGTTTTACAAAGTCTGGCTGTACAGAGAGATCTGTCTCTGAGTGACGCTTATCATAAAAAAGTGTCTGCCATTGACGAACCATTCCAAGAAAGTTATTATTTAGAATAATATTAATAACTGGGATTTTCTTCTCAACCGCGGTCATAAGCTCTTGAACATTCATAAGAATTGAACCATCGCCTGTGAAGTTTATAGAAGTTCTTTCAGGGTCAGCAGCTTTCACACCGATAGCTGCTGGGAAACCAAAGCCCATCGTTCCAAGTCCACCTGAAGAGATAAACTGACGAGGACGGCTAAATGGATAGAACTGTGCAGACCACATCTGGTGCTGTCCAACATCTGTAGAAATATTTGCACTACTCCCGAGCAGTTCACCAACACGCTCAATTACCCACTGAGGTTTAATTCTGTCTGTATCTTCATGATAAGTTAGAGGGTGAAGCTCAGCAAAATTACTGATTGTTTCTCTCCATGACTCATAGTTATCACTATCTACTTTTGAAATCTGCTCTAGCATGTCTGTTACAACAGACTTTAAATCACCAACTATTGGATAGTCCGCGTTTACAAGCTTAGAGATAGAAGCCGGATCAATATCAACATGAATAACATCTGCATTTTTAGCAAACTCTGAAAGCTTACCTGTAACACGATCATCAAATCTAGCACCAAGACCGATAACTAAATCTGTCTCACTCATAGCCATATTTGATGCATATGAACCGTGCATACCAAGCATACCAACAAGTAAATCATCATCAAAAGAGAGTACACCACGAGCCATAAAGGTCTCAACCGCTGGGATACCAGTTTTGTGAACAAAATCTCTTACTTCATCTGCTGCATTTGAATTGATGATACCACCACCAAGATAAAAGAGTGGACGTTTTGCATTTGCAATAGCATCCATAGCCTTTTTAATCTGGCGAGGATTACCTTTTGTATGAGGTTTGTAAGTCTCTAACTGCATATCAACACTATAATCAAACTCTGCGATCTGTGCTGTTACATCTTTTGGAATATCAACATGAACTGGACCTGGACGTCCAGTTCGGGCAATATAAAATGCCTCTTTAAGTACACGAGGTAAATCCGCTGCATCTGTTACAAGATAGTTATGTTTTGTACAAGGACGAGATATCCCAATAGCATCAATCTCTTGAAAACCATCAGTACCGATAAGACTCATAGGAACCTGACCAGAGACAACAACTAAAGGAATAGAGTCCATGTAAGCATCTGCTAAACCAGTTACTGCATTTGTAAAACCAGGTCCTGATGTAATCATCGCAACACCAACTTTACCACTAGCTTTTGAATAGCCCTCAGCTGCATGAATAGATGCTTGCTCATGACGATTTAAAATATGAACAAATCCATCTTGTTTGTATATCTCATCATATACATTCATTATCGCCCCACCAGGGTAACCAAAAACTGTATCAACACCCTCAGCAATAAATGCTTCTATGACCATCTGTGCACCAGAAATTTGCATGATAAGTCTCCTCTATAATATATAAATTAAAAATTTGGTGATTATACCCAAGAGGAGCTATGTTTGAGGTTAAAGAGAGGTAGTTATTTTTACTCTAAGATAGATTTAACTATCATAGAAGGTCTCCACATACTTAAAGAGCCTTTGGTCTGTAAATCTAGAGTTAGTTTGGAATCTTTGTAGTACTTCATAAAAATATTGAAAAAGCTCTCTATTTGATCCTGTACACCAAAACATAAAATATAGTTTTTTATGCCATTTTCAATTACAAACTTATCTTCTTTTCTTTTTATAGCCTGCTCCAACTGAATCATATATGCCCACCCAAAAACACTTGCTAAAGACATATATTTAGAACTTATATGCATATACTGTTCTAAAGATTTTTCAACATTTTTAACATCTCCATCAGCAGCATAACTATTTGCTTTACCTAAGTCTATATTCCACTGCTCTTGAAGTCTTTTACCATCTGTAGTGGATTGTAAATCTTCTGAAACTGCCATTAAGTTATATGCTAAAATCGTATCTTCCTCTTTAATAGCATTAAAAAACTTCTGTTTTGACTCGATATCTAACATAAGAGCTTTAACCTCCTCCTTAAAGTCTGGAAAATCACTCAGTACTCGAAGCATTTTAATAGCAGCATGAGTATCGCCCGCCATTATAAACTCCTGAGATTTTATATAAAGAGTATCTGCATAGTTCATTATAGTTCTATACTCAGGAAACTCCATTAAAAAGTTATGTTGTTTTATAAGTTCAAAAGATATTTTAAAATCTTTTTGTCCGATAGAGACACGAAAACGCTTATAGACTTCACCTTGAGTCAAAAGCTCTTGAATCAGCTTTGTTTTTTCACTAATTCCACGATAAGGTGCTAAAATCTCTTTTGCTTTTTCAGCTCCCTTTGGCTCCAATGAGTACTTTTGTGCTATCACAAAAGCTTTTTGCCATCTCAGTTCTAAGGACTTATAAACCTTTGAGTCTTTATAGAGTGGATGCTGATTTGCAAGTCCATAAGCTAATGGTAATTTACCCTGTTTTGCAAGCATAGTAAACTTTTCAAAGTCTGCATACTCTAAAATAACTCTCTGCATAATTCGATTTTTTTCAGGAATATTTTTAAAACTTTTAAAAAGTAAGATAGCTGTTTTTTTATCACCATTTTGTAAGCACATTTTTGCTTTTTCTAAAGTTTTCTCCCAAAGATTGGCAACAAGATCATATATTTTTGTATATGCCAGGAGAGGATTATCTTCAGCTCTTTGCTGAATAGCATCATAATTCTTATTTTTCAGTAGCTCTTTGAGTTCATCTTCACCCTCGTAAACATTGAAAAAATGAATATCTCCAGCTTCTGTACCAATAATAAGTTGGTTTTTATTGGCATCAAATTCTAAGGCACTTATGGATGAGTGGAGTTTAATATACTTTTTAGAGAGTTGTTTATAGGTATCTAAATCATATACAAGTACATAACCAAGAGCAGTTCCTAAGAAGAGAAACTGGTCATCACCACTTGTAGTCACCTGCGTTACATCATCATGAATTCCCTCAAGTCGCTCTATAACTTTTCCAGTATAGATATTCCAGATAATACCTGTTGCATTCTTATCAATACTAAAAATTCTACTCTTTTTTAGAAATCGAAGTTTCATAACTGGGGCAGCATGAGCCTTAAGTTTATGTTTTGGTGTCATCATAGCAAGGTTAAATATAGATATTTTTCTATCATATGAGGCGGTAGCTATCCAGTTGCCATTTTTAGAAAATACAATATCATTGACTGTATCAACATGCACTGGTATCGTAAACGCTAATTTACCACTCTTTATATCAATAGCAAATGTCTTACCATCATCACCACAGGAAAACATATAACGACCACTAGGATCAATTCCAACACAAGAGACTTCACCATGGTGGCGATTTACTTTAGCTATGGCTTTTTTACTAATGGCATTATAGAGTCGTGTCTCTTTTAAGTCTCCAGAGAGCAAGGCAAAGTACTCACCATTATT
>Ga0256826_1001847_pt1 | contig 13123 bp, 10 predicted proteins | sample CV79metaG_FD_185975 | JGI IMG/M metagenome (GOLD analysis project Ga0256826, IMG submission 185975) | Hydrothermal vent microbial communities from East Pacific Rise, Pacific Ocean - CV79 | ecosystem: Environmental > Aquatic > Marine > Hydrothermal vents | place: Pacific Ocean: East Pacific Rise...
TCAAGATTAGGTCTACTTAAACTTGTTGGTCAAAGAAGAAGATTAATGAGATACTTGAAAAAAGTAGATCTTAAAAGATGGGCAACTATCAAAGCAGATATGGGAATTAGAAACTAATTTCTCTCCTTTTACAACACAAGGTTTTTCCTTGTGTCTTCTTTTTTTCTTTAAAAACTTTCTCTTGAAATTCATTGTAAATACTATAATTTAGGACTTTGGAAAGATATTCTTATGTCTGATTTTTATAGTTTAGTCTACATGACTAAACTATTCTTAATTTAAAATATAAAGCTAACCTTGACAAACTTGACTCAATGATGTATAATCCCTCAAATCTTTAAAATTGAACCTATAATTTGAAGATGATTAAAATTATTAAAGAGGAACAGTATCTATATGAGTAAAAGCAATGAAAACAATTCTGTAGAAGCTGAGGTTGAGACTCCTAATGTTGAAGAAGTCACGGAAACCCTAGAGAATGAGGTTGATGAACTGACTCAAATGAAAGAGTTGGTTGCCCAGTGGGAAGACAAATATCTAAGAACCCATGCAGATTTTGAAAATTCTAAAAGGTTATTAGCAAAAGATAAAGTGGCAGCCGTATCGTATGCAAATGAAAGTTTTGCTAATGATATATTATCCGTGGTGGACTCTTTTGACAGTGCTTTGGCAACGATTGAAGCTACGAACAGGGAAGAGGGTTCTTCCGAAGTACTTGATAAGATTAAAGAGGGGCTAGACCTTACGTACACACAACTTATTAAAGTTCTTGAAAAAAACCATATTAAAGTGGTGGAAACCTTGGGAGAGTTGAACCCTGATGTTCATCAAGCTATTATGCAGGTAGATAGTGAAGATCATGAAGCAGGAGAAATTGTTCAAGTACTTCAAAAAGGCTACACTATTAAAGATAGATTGTTAAGACCTGCAATGGTTTCAACAGCAAAATAGTTATAAAATAAATGAAGTGCAACTAAAGTAGCATTTAAAATTTAATAAACAGTATAGAATACAATAATTAAACACGATAGTAGTAAATAAAGGATTATAATGAGTAAAGTTTTAGGAATTGACTTAGGAACCACAAACTCTGCAATGTCAGTATTTGAGAATGGTGAAGCAAAAATTATTGCTAATAAAGAGGGTAAGAATACAACTCCTTCAATAGTAGCATTTACCGATAAAGGTGAGATTTTAGTAGGCGAATCTGCTAAAAGACAAGCAATTACAAACCCAGAAAAAACAATCTATTCTATTAAAAGAATTATGGGTCTTATGTTTGATGAAGAGCATGCTCAATCTGCAAAAGATAGACTTCCTTACCATATTATCAATAGAAATGGTGCTTGTGCGATTGAAGTAGCTGATAAAACGTATACACCTCAAGAGATTTCATCTAAAATTCTTATGAAGTTAAAAGAAGATGCTGAATCATATCTTGGAGAGACAGTAACTGACGCTGTTATTACAGTACCTGCGTACTTTAATGATGCACAGAGAAAAGCAACAAAAGAGGCTGGAACAATTGCTGGTCTTAATGTTCTTAGAATTATCAATGAACCAACATCAGCAGCGTTGGCGTATGGTCTTGACAAAAAAGAGGCTGAACAAATTGTTGTGTACGATTTAGGTGGTGGTACATTTGATGTTACTGTTCTTGAAACAGGAGATAATGTTGTAGAAGTTATGTCAACAGGTGGAGATGCTTTCCTTGGTGGAGATGACTTTGATAACCGAGTTATTGATTATGTTGCGAATGAGTTCAAAGCTGAAACAGGTGTGGACATTAAAGCTGACGTTATGGCTCTTCAAAGAGTTAAAGATGCTGCTGAAAATGCGAAAAAAGAGCTTTCATCTTCAACAGAGACTGAAATTAACTTACCGTTTATTACAGCTGATGCTTCTGGACCAAAACACCTTATTCAGAAAATTACACGAGCAAAATTTGAGTCGTTAATTGAAGATTTAGTATCGTCTACTATTAAAACAATTAAATCTGTTTTAGCTGATGCAGATGTTACCACTTCTGAAATTAATGAAATTGTAATGGTTGGTGGTTCTACAAGAGTTCCATTGGTACAAGAAGCAGTTCAAAAATTCTTTGGAAAAGAGCTTAACAAATCGGTTAATCCAGACGAAGTTGTTGCTTTAGGTGCTGCTATTCAAGGTGGTGTTCTTAAAGGAGATGTAAAAGACGTACTTTTACTAGATGTTACTCCATTAAGTCTTGGTATTGAAACTTTAGGTGGAGTGACGACTAAAGTGATTGAAAAAGGAACAACCATTCCTGCTAAAAAGTCACAAGTATTCTCAACAGCAGAAGACAACCAACCAGCCGTAAGTATTCATGTACTTCAAGGAGAAAGAGAGTTCTCTAAAGACAACAAATCATTGGGTATGTTTGAATTGAGAGACATTCCAGCTGCTCCAAGAGGTGTTCCTCAGATTGAAGTAACATTTGACATTGATGCAAATGGTATCTTAACTGTTTCAGCACAAGACAAAGGGACTGGAAAATCGCAGGAAATCAAAATCACTGGTTCGTCAGGACTTTCAGATGAAGAGATTGAAAAAATGGTTCAAGATGCTGAAATGAATAAGTCTGAAGATGAGCAGAGAAAACTTCTTGTTGAGACTAGAAATCAAGCAGATGCATTGGTACACCAAACTAAAAAATCATTAACTGATTTGGGCGAAAATTTTGATGCTACAGAAAAAGCAGGAATTGAAACAGCTATTGCTGATGTTGAAGCTATTCTTAAAGATGACTCTGCAACAAAAGATCAGATTGAAGAGAAGGTTAAAGTATTAACTGAAAAGTCTCATAAACTAGCAGAAGCAGTTTATGCAAAAGAGCAAGGTGGCGAAAAAGATAAAGCGGCTAAAAAAGCAGAAGATGATGATATTATTGATGCTGAAGTAGAGTAATATCTATACTCTATTCGTAGAGACAAGGCATGCCTTGGTCTCTACTTACTTTTTAATCTCTTTATGTACAATGGTTGTTAGACCCAGTAGTTTCCATCCTTGGAAGCCTGAACGGTAGTAGTTTAATTTAGAAGTAGGGTAGTTATATTTTAACATTCCTGAGATAAAGTGTGCCGATTGCCCACACCACACTCCATTACAAAATACAGCCAACTCTTTTGCCTTTTCAAAGTTCCATGTCCCATCTTTCTCAACTTTCATACCTAGAATTTTAAAAATCAATTCAGCTTTCTTTTTAGTAGCATTTTGCATCACAGGAAAAGGAATGTTAATAGCCGAAGGAATTGTTTCTAGTTCAAACCAACTCTTAAGACGTGCATCAATTATAATCCCTTTGTTTGTTGCTACTTTATCCTTCATAAATTGAATCAATTCAAGTTCAGCAATATTTTTAATCTCGGGATGTATCTTGGTTGGTTGAATACAAAATGGAGGACATGGTCGAGATGTTTTTGTATAGTCATCGGTTAATCTATTAGAGGTATCTTGAACTCTCTCAATTTTGATTTTTTTACCAGAATCTATGGTGTAAGCATATGGAAGTGTGTCTGTTAGCTTTACGATTACATTCTCGGTATTTCCCCATACCAAGGATGCAAAAAGTGGTAGTATTAGTAATCTTTTCATAGTGGAACCTTTGTTTTTTTAATGTTTTAATGTTTTAATGTTTTAATGAATGGTTGAGCTAAACAGAGAATTGATATATCCTCTGTTTAAAGAAGAGAGTCTATTTTGGGATACGAAGTTTTTGTCCAATATAAATACGGTCTGGACGTTTTAAAATGTCTGGATTTGCTTTGTATATTTTTCGATATTCCATAACATTCCCATAAGCTCTTTTTGCAATTTTCCCTAGGGTATCGCCTTTTCTAACTACAATAATTCTCATTTCATTTTTACGCGTAACTACTTCTTCTTTCAGTGATTCGGTATACGTTTCCTCTTCTTTTGAATTGTTTGTTTGATCACTGGTGGTTTTATCCGAAATTAGATTGGAAATTTGACTGGAAAGTTTACTAAGTTCATCATCTCCTGTATTTCCTGATACTTTAACTTTATTGTAGGTGTCTACGGCTTTATCATCATTTTTAATACTTGTATCTTTTGTTGTTTCATTAATATTGTTCAGAGCATCTTCTAGTTTTTGATCTTCATCATTAACAGAATCAGTATCGGTTCCTGATAATTCAGACATTAACTCGGTATCTAATGCTGATGTGGTTTTTTCTTTTTTAGTTGTACTTTGTTGAGCTACCTCTCCTTGTTTTGTATTTATTTGAGACATAACCATTTGAACCACTTTAGCAATCTCTTCAGGAGACATTTTTTCTTCTGCTCCGATAGCCTTTTGTACACTCTCTGCAACTTCTGCTACCTCAGTATTTTTGTTGTTTTCTGTCTCTACATGTTGAGGAGGAACAACTTCTTTTTCAATAGGCTTGACAACAGGCTCTTCGACTTTAGCAGGTGCTTCTTTTATAGCATCTTGTTTTGTTGTAGACTCCTCTCCAACGGCTTGAATGGTCTTGGCAGGTTCTTCAACCTCTTTTTGAACCACAAGTGTTTCATCTGTTGTGGACTCGGCTGTTGTTTTATTCATGTTTGTATAACCAAAATACCCTGCAACAGCTAAAACAATTAACCCTAAAAGTATTAAAATACCACCTTTTCCCGAAGACTCCTCCTCTGATGATGAGCTGTTGGTTTCTGCTCCTCGTATCTCTTGTTGATAGTAATCATTATACTCATCTTGATTGTACTGATCTTTATTTAACATAGTTTCTCCTTTTTTTATGTTATCTTGGAACGGTGGTCGTTAAACCCAAAATTTGCCAATACTGCATACCACCTCTATAGTAGAGTATTTTTGATTTTGGATAACCTATTTTCACTAAATTTTGCATGGCACGTAAACCCTGCTGACACCATGGACCATTATCAAATATCAAAAGAGATTGAGCATTTTTGAAAGTCCACTTATTGCCTTCTTTTTTTGCACCGAGTAAACCAAGAATCTTCCCATAAGATACTTTTGTACTTGGTGTTAAAACAGAAAAGGGAATATTGGTAGATCCAGGTATGCTTCCTGCTTTGTTCCATTTTGGCATTCGTGCATCTATCAATATGCCTTTATTCGTAGGTAAGGTATCTTTTATAAAATCTATTACATCGAGCTCTGAAACAGTTTCTATACCTTTAATGGGTTGAAATGGTTGTATTCCAAAAGGGGGAGTTGGTCGAGAAGTTTTTGTGTATGAGTTTGTTAATTTATGACTGGTGTCTTGGATTCTTTGAATTTTGACACTTTTACCATTGATTTTAACATCTACAAAAGGGAGGTCCTTCTTAATGTTTACCTCAAGTGCGTTTAATGCTGTAGTAAGTAACGAGAGGGAAAGTAGACCTGCCACTAGAGATTTCTTTTTTATCATGTTTCTAGCTCCTATGCTCTGATTAATCTGTGTTGACTTTTATTCTATCTTAACTTTTCTTAGTTAATTATGAACTGATAGTATTTCTTTAAATTATACTTGATATTATTATATAATTATTTTTTTGAGGAATTAGAATGAATTTTACAGAGACAATCGGATTGGGTGTAGCAGGAAATTTTGCACATCATTTAGAACAGGCTGGAGAGCTTAAAGATTTTGAAAATGTTGTAACCAAAGAGGCGAATGCCCCTAAAGGAATTTTTCCTTTTTATCTGCCACACTCACAGAGTTTTTTAGGTTTATATCCTATTGGTACAGAGAAGTTAGAACTTCCTAATTACGAATGCAATGCACAGGTTGAACCTGAGGTGGCTATTCTTTTTGACATTATCTATAATGAAAAAATGGAAGTTGTTGATTTAGTAGCAAAACAGTTTACAGCGTTTAATGATTGTACGATTAGAAAAGAGGGTGCAAAAAAGATTTCAGAAAAGAAATCATGGTCTGCTAATTCAAAAGGAATGGCAACAGAGTGGATTGCTATTGATAAGTTTGAAGAGGGTGGCGTGATGGATAATTTTCACTTATGCTCCTTTGTAAAACGTGATGGTGTGATGTACCCTTATGGTGTAGATGCTCCACTCTTGGGCTACAGTTATTTCTATACAAAGCTTAAAGATTGGCTTATTGAGAAGATGAATGAACAGAAAGATTTTGGACCATTAGAAGATATTGCAATGCATCTGAAAGATAGCAACTATCCAAAGCAAGCGATTATCTCTATAGGGGCAACAGCCTATGCTGATTTTGGAGAAAACAACTATTTGCAAAGCAACGATGAGATTTTTGTGGTAGTGTATGATGTACGAAAAGGAAAAGCTGATATAGAAGAGGCTGAAGATAAAATAATTTTACATCAAGTTGTTTGCTAAAGTAGAAACAAGGCATGCCTTGTTTCTACAACTCTATTTTCCAAAAAACTTATAAAAGAAATTTGGAATAAGTTTTAATGGAGTACGCGTCAAGGCTAAAGAGCCTTTTTTTACATCTTTAGTCAACGTCGTACCTGCTCCAATCATTACATCATCTTCAATGGTTATAGGAGCTACCAATTGTGAATCACTCCCTACAAATACATTTTTACCAATAATGGTTTTATATTTGTTTTTTCCATCATAGTTACAGGTAATCACTCCTGCCCCAATATTTGAACCTTCATCAATGGTTGCATCGCCAATATAGGATAAATGACCAGCTTTTACCCCTGTCAGTGTTGACTTTTTAACTTCTACAAAGTTTCCTATATGCGTACCTTTTAGGTGTGAGAGTGGTCTAATTCGTCCCATTGGTCCAACATCTGAATCTTCGATAATTGAATCTTCAATAACAGAATGGGTTTTGATATGAGCATTAATAAGTGTTGAAGCTCCTAAAATAGTAACGCCATTTTCTAAAATATTTTCGCCTTCAAAGGTAGCTCGGCAATCAATATAAATACTCTCAGGGAAACGCATGGTTGTACCCTGTTCCATTAATGCTTTTTTGATACGATTTTGCATAATAACCTCTGCATCAGCCAAGTCCAGTTTAGAATTAACCCCTTTAAACTCCTCTTCTTCTACATAAATAGGCATTACGGTTTTGTTCTCATCCACAGCCATTTTTACAATATCGGTCAAGTAGTATTCTGCCTGTGCATTATCATTTGAGAGTTGTGGAATATAACGGTTCAGAAGTTCGGTGTTGACACAGTAAATTCCTGCATTCACGGTTTTTGTCTCTAATTGAGATTCGTTACAATCTTTTTGTTCAACAATCTCTTGAACCTTTTCATTATCAATGATAACACGACCATAACCTGTTGGGTTTTCCAGTTTAATAACCGACATATTAATGTCTGCATCGCCACCTGTGAGTGCTTTTAGGGACTCTTGAGTAATTAAAGGCATGTCGCCATTTAAAATAAGGGTTTTTTCATATTTGGTTGTAACCCCTTTCATCGCTCCACCTGTACCTGGAAACTGTTCGGCATCTTGCATATGAAAATGAATGTTTTCATACTCTGCTTCTATCGCTTCTTGTACACGAGATGCTTGGTGGTAAAGCACCACTGTAATGTCATCGGATAGTTTCTGACCTGCATCAATGGCATGGGAAAGCATGGACTTTCCTGAAATAGAATGAAGAACTTTAGGGGTAGTAGATTTCATTCTACTCCCTTTACCTGCTGCTAAAATGACGATGCTTATAGACATATAATAGACCTTATAAAATATTTTTTGTAATTATATCAAACTTGTTTAAATTTTTCTCTCATAGAGAACGATACTCTTTTTTGATAAAATACGCCCCAATAAATATATTGCTATTTTTTTGGAATAGGACGAGGCTAAAGCCATCGTTTCCAATTTTGCAATAAAATAAGGTAAAAATTTGGAATGTAAACATTTTGGAACGTGTGGTTCGTGTGCGATTTATAATTTGAGTTATGAAGATGAGTTAAAAGAGAAAAAAGAGCGTGTCTTAGGATTATTGTCTCCTTTTAACGTAAATGATTTAGAAGTTTTTTCAGCAAGTGAATCTCACTATAGAGCACGGTCAGAGTTTAAAATTTGGCATGATGACAATGGTGCGAATTATGCAATGGGACGTTTAGATAAAAAGGGTGCAGTGAATATTACAGAGTGTCCTAAAGTAATAAAACCTATTGAAAAACGGATGCAACCCTTACTGGATGCAATTAACGGTTCGACAGAGGTGTTGAAAAAGCGTATTTTTGCTGTGGAATTCCTAGCAACAACTACGGATGAATGTCTTATAACCATGATTTATCATCGAAAACTTGATGAGGTTTGGGAAGCAGAGGCTAGGGAACTGGAGAAGCTCTTAAATGCAAAGATTATGGGACGAAGTCGTAAACAAAAAGTTATTTTATCAGAGGAGTTTGTAACGGAAAAACTCTTTATAGATGGTCAAGACTATTATTATCGGCACTATGAGAGTGGATTTACCCAACCCAATCCTGCTGTGAATATCAAGATGATAGAGTGGGCAATTAAACAGGCTAAAAAGGTTAATGGTGGCGATTTTTTAGAGTCCTATTGTGGCTTAGGTAATTTTACCATTCCTTTATCGAAGTATTTTAATCGTGTTTTAGCAACAGAGATTTCTAAACGCTCTATCTACTCAGCCAAAGAAAACTGCGTTTTAAATGCTGTAGAGAATATAGAGTTTATTCGTTTAGCCTCTGAAGAGATGACACAAGCACTCAATAAAGAGCGAAAATTTACACGATTAAAAGAGGTTGATTTGGATTCGTATCACTTCTCTACCGTCTTGGTTGATCCTCCTAGAGCAGGGCTGGATATGGATACGATTAAACTTATCTCAACGATGGAAAATATTATTTACATCTCTTGTAATCCTGAAACTTTAGCAAGAGATTTAGTTGAATTAACAAAGAGTCATAAGGTTGTAGAGTCGGCTATTTATGACCAATTTCCTCACACTCATCATGTGGAATCAGGTGTTTTTTTGGTTAAAACTTCATAAAAACTTCATAAAAAATTAATCTTCTGTTAATAATTCTTGGTTATACTCAAACCATTATTTTTTAGTGATAGGACGACATGTGATAAAAAAATTATTCTCTATGAAAGTAGCTACTTGGCTACTTTTTCTTTTTGGTGTCATTATCGGTATAGCTACATTTATCGAAAATGACTACGGTACACAGACAGCAAAAGCATTGGTTTATAATGCTCGATGGTTTGAGTTTTTTCTTCTTTATTTTATTTTACTTCTTATTTACAATATTATTAAATATAAGAGTTATAAAAATAAAATGTCTGTTTTTATTTTCCACTTTTCATTCTTTATTATCGCTTTAGGAGCTTTAGTAACACGATATGTTGGATATGAAGGTATCATGAATATTCGTGAGGGGCAAAGCTCCAGTACGATGGTTTCAGATATAAAAGTATTACAGCTTGATGTTAAAAGTGGGAAAGAGAGTGAGCATTTTGAGCAATCAATGTTGCTTTCATCAATGACCAAAAACAGCTTTGATACAAGCATGAACGTTAATGGTAAAGAGGTTAACTTTGAGTTAGTAAACTATCTTCCTGCAGCTCAACAAGAGTTAAAGCTTGATGCCAGTGGTAAAAAATCTTTAGAGTTAATGGTGTCAAATGGTAGGGGTAAAGGGAAACCAGTACGCTTGTTTGATGGAGATACTTATGATGCAGGAAGTTTTATTATAGCCTTCAATAATCGCATAGATTCCCAGAATAGTAAACCTGTTTTTGAAATCTCTGGAGAAGGGAAAATGCTGAAAATTTCGACAACATTCCCTATGCAAACGCTCTCTATGCTGACACGTCAAGAGGAAAACTTAACAAAAGGAGTGAATTCTTTTGAGATGAAAAAACTCTATCGTTTCTCAGATAATGCAATCGTTTTAAAGAATCGTTTTGAAAAGTCCGTTATGGAGTATGTTAGTCATTCTTTAAAGACCAAAAGTGGTTTGCCTGAAATGGTAAGTTTAAAGGTGTGGGTAGGAGATAAGAGTCAAATAGTTGATCTTCTTGCCTATGCAGGAAATCAAGGAGAAGATAAAAAAATTCATTTAGATGGTCTTGATATTACGCTTAATTTAGGTGCAAAGGTTATCAACTTACCTTTCTCTTTAAAGTTAATTGATTTTCAGTTAGAGCGATATCCTGGATCAATGAGTCCTGCTTCTTATGCCAGTGAAGTAGAATTGACAGATAGAGAAAAGGAGATTCATGATATGCCATTTAGAATCTATATGAATCATGTTCTTGACCATAGAAATTATCGACTTTTCCAATCGTCGTATGATCAAGATGAAAAAGGAACTGTATTGTCTGTAAACCATGACCCTGGAACACTACCTACTTATTTAGGTTACATACTTTTAGCTATTGGTATGATTTGGAATCTTTTTGATAAAAATGGACGTTTTCAAAAGCTCTTGAGAGGTGCTCGAAAACTTCAAAGTGCTTCATTGGCTTTTGTTATGGTTGCACTGCTTGGATATACGGCTCCTCTTCAATCAGCATCGTTACCAAGTTTGGATAAGAACGAAACAAAAATAGTAGATGTTTATGACCAAGAGACCATTGATAAATTTGGAACATTGGTACTACAAAGTCATGGTGGGAGAATGAAACCCATCGACACTTTTGCTCATGAATTGGTGTCTAAATTAACAGGAAAAACGTCTGTTTATGGTGTTGAACCAACAGCTATTCTTTTGGGTATGACGGTAAATCCTCAGTTTTATCAGAGTTTAGCGATGATAAAAGTTAATCATCCTCTTATTGCCAAAAAAATAGGGTTAAAGAAAGATGCGAAGTATGCCTCTTTTAATGATTTCTTTACGCCTAAAGGAGAGTACAAACTTGCAAAAGATATTTCAGAGTCGGTACGAAAAAAGCCTTTGGATAAGAGTGCTTATGACAAAGAGTTAATAAAATCTGATGAGCGTCTAAACATTGCTTATATGGTTTATACAGGTTCTTTATTAAAAATCTATCCCGTTCCTCATGATGTGAATAATAAGTGGGTTAATCCACAAGATGCAATATCACAGTTTCCAAAAGAGGTCTCCTCTATTGTAAGAAAGATGACTCTCTATCTGTTTGAAGGAACAGCTCAGATTCAAGAAGATGGAAATACAACACAGTTTAATCAGGCAATTAGTTTGGTTAAACTCTATCAGAAAAAGTTTGGTAGTAAAGTACTTCCATCGGATACTGAAATTAATATTGAGATTAAATACAATCGTTTAGGATTGCTTTCCAAGTTAGTTCCTCTCTATCTTTTGGTTGGGATTTTTCTGTTGATTGTTTCTTTTATTAATATTGTTAAACCAATTACATCATTAAAATGGATTGTTACTGCTTCATGGGCATTAATGATAGTAGGGTTTATGTTGCATTTAGTAGGTATGGGAATGCGTTGGTACATTGCAGGGCATGCTCCGTGGTCAAATGCTTATGAGTCCATAGTCTTTATCGCAGCCTCTACGGTGGTAGCAGGACTTGTTTTTGCACGAAAATCTCCCTTTACTTTAGGTGCAACAGCACTTTTAGCAGGGGTAACCATGGCTGTGGCACACATGAACTTTGTAAACCCAGAGATTACAAACCTTGTTCCTGTACTTAAATCTTATTGGCTTATGATTCATGTGGCAACCATTATTTCTGGAGATGGATTCCTTGGTTTGGGTTCTATTTTATCCCTCTTGGTACTTATTTTGTTTATCATGAGAAAAGATGGCGATGAAAACATTGACCGAGCAATTAAAGAATTAACCAATATTGCCGAGATGAGTTTAATTGTTGGACTTTTCCTTATGACGGTTGGAAACTTCTTGGGTGGAGTTTGGGCGAATGAGAGTTGGGGAAGATATTGGGGCTGGGATGCTAAAGAGACATGGGCAGGTGTAACTATTTTAATCTATGCAACTGTTTTACACTTGAGATTTATCCCAAAATTCAATAATCCTTTTGTCTTTAATGTGGCATCACTGTGGGCTTACTCTTCGGTTCTTATGACCTATTTTGGAGTAAACTATTATTTATCAGGTCTTCACTCTTATGCTGCTGGAGAACCAATACCAATTCCTAATTGGGTTCCTTACAGTATTCTAGCGTTGATGATTTTAACACTGTTTGCGTATAGAAATAGAAAATTGAAATAAATCTTTTCCAGTTCCCTTAATTAATAGGGGACTGGAAGAATAACATACATAAAGAAGGTAAAATGATGTTAATGACAAAAGAAGACCGTTATAATGGTCTTATTATTAATCCTGAATCAACTCACTTATCAAGCCAAAACTTCCGATATTCATTAATTTCTCTGTTAGAAAGTAGCAAAAGAGATAAAAAAAATCTTTTATGGTTAGATTTAACTACAGAACAAGCACAACATATTGCTATCGCTTTAGAGCTTGGGTTTGAATTTCATAATTGTGAAGCTCAAAGAACAACGCTTACCTATCAAGTAAAAGAAGATGCTTATATTCCTGTTTCTCCTACTCATACCGTTGGGGTAGGGGCGATTGTTATTAATAAAAAGAATGAAATTTTATTGGTTAAAGACCGAATACACTCGAATCATTCTATTTATAAAATTCCAGGGGGAATGGTAGAAGATGCAGATAAACTCTCAACAGCTGTTGAGCGTGAAGTTTATGAAGAGACAGGGATTAAATCAAAACTTATAAAGATGGTTTCTGTTTTAAATTCATATCCTTATCGTTTTAATAAATCAAATATGTACATTGTATTTCAATTAGAAGCATTAAGTTCTGAAATAAATATTATAGATACGCATGAAATAGAACAAGCACTTTGGTTACCATTAAAAGAGTTTTTTGAGCATAAAGAGATGTCGAAATTTCAAAAAGATTTAGTAAAACAAGCTTTAAATTCTGAGGGGATTAAATTAATGGATAGTGAGTGTTACTTTAAGAGAAAACAACATGTTGAGGTATATGCTTAATTAAAAAAGGGTAATTATTGTAATCATTACCCTTTTCCTGATAAAAAATATTATTTAGCAGCTGGAGCTTCAGTTTTGTTTGCATCTGCTGCAGGAGCTTTTGCACCACCAGCGATAGATTTTGCAATTTCTGTAATGTCTTCTTTAGTAAGTTTTGCAACTTG
>Ga0256826_1001848_pt1 | contig 13119 bp, 9 predicted proteins | sample CV79metaG_FD_185975 | JGI IMG/M metagenome (GOLD analysis project Ga0256826, IMG submission 185975) | Hydrothermal vent microbial communities from East Pacific Rise, Pacific Ocean - CV79 | ecosystem: Environmental > Aquatic > Marine > Hydrothermal vents | place: Pacific Ocean: East Pacific Rise...
AAATTCTTTATCTAAAATTGGTTTTGAATTTTTGTTTGTATTTTTTGGTCGTCCCATAATTTTCTCCTAAACCTATTAATTTAGGATATATTACCTACATCTATTATGTTTGTAAAGCCGACTGTGAGGGGATTTCAAAGGGATTCCCTTTAGAAAGGGAAACCTAATTTAATCATTGTTTTAAGGTATCAACATAATCTTCATTAAGTACAAATGATGGTTTAATTATATTCTGAGAAATCATATCCTCTAGTAGTGGTTGGTATTCATCAAAAGGTAAAATTTCTAATTGATAAAGCAGCTTTCCTTGTATCCATCCCCAACCAAATTCAATTTCATACATTAAACATAGGTCATTTTTTGATGAAATATATTCATATTCTTCAATAAAATTCTCATATTCTTCATCCTTTATCAGATGATAAAATGGAAAGATAGATAATACTTTTTCTCCATCTCCCATAAAAACAACCTGTCTTAAAAACTCTTCATTCATTTGATAACTCATTTTAGAATTACTCATAACCTTACCCCTCCCCTTGGAGAGATTGATTTTCTAAAAGGTGATGAACCAACTTTTCAAGAGTTTCAATTCTTTGAAGTTGTGTTGGTTTACCTGATATAGATTTTTTCACTTTAGGTTTCATAAAATCTGTTTGAGAGATATTAAATATATCTGTTTTATTACCAAACCTATCAACGATATGAACTTTCTGATTTTTATCTATAACTTTAACATTTACCCTTTCACATTGTTTTTCGGTTACCCAAACATTATGTGTATATCCATTCTGTTGATACGATTCATTCAAAGTTTTATAATTCGTTTTCTTATATGGTTTTTGTGTTATCCCATTTTTTGGATATGTTGGATTTTCGTTTATTGTTTCTCTTAATTTTACTTTACTCATTTGGAACCTTTTAAATTTTAAATGATAGAAACCCACAAGTGGATTTCAGAAAAGTTAAGAATGTGTGTGATACAATTTCATATACAGAATAAGTATCAGATTTCAAATTGAAATCATTCAGAGTAACTAATCTCTCACAATCAGTTACTCTAAACCTTACATTATTGACCACCTTAGTTTTATAATTTCAATATCAATCTCCTTAATTGATAGTTACTTTTTCCATAAGATAGAGGGGTAAATAAAATCAATTTACCTTATTAAAATCCTAAATTATTTATTATTGATTTCATATGTTCACCAACTGGGCTAGTTGTAATTTCAAAATCTTTATCAGAATAAGTTGGTTGGAATATTGTTGATAATGTGATAGTTTTTGTGAAAGGCTTTAATAAATCAAAGTTTTCTTTTTTCCATATATCACTAATTGTAATTCCCAATCCATTATTTAAATCCCAATGCAATAAAATGATATAGTTGTCAAACTCAAAAATACAATAATCTTTTGCATCTCTAACCAACAACTCTGTTTTATATGTAACCATACTTTCTGAATAAAACTGTGTTCTCTCAACAACAGAGTTAAAATTACTTTTATATTTCACTGGAGAACAAATCATTAATTTATTTGTAATACTATCAATTTCACTTTTAGTAAATTTATTAAGGATATATTGATTTACATTAAATGTATTACTTTCAAATGGATAAATCCCAGCCTTGGATAATTGAAGTGTAGAAGTTAAATAAAATTTATTTTGCCAATCATGTACATAATCAGAAATAAACTCTTTTTTCATATCAAAAGTTTTAATTATGATTGTTGGTTCATTTTTCATATTAGATATATCTACCATATATAAACCATTATCTAAAATATAATCAATCTCTTTGTTTTTAATCATATCTTTGATTTTACCTTTTGATACACCTAACTCTTTAGAAGCAACTTTAACTGTAACCATTGTGTTCCCATTTTTAATATTTTGCATATTAATCCTTTTTGTTTCAAAGGGAGAAAGTATCTCTCTTTCCCTTTGTATATAAATTATACGAAGTAAGTAGGATATAAATTGTCCTACCTATCAAACTCATTTTTCAAAACTATCAATCCATATTCTTTTATACTGAGGATTATCTCTACTGCCATATGGTTGATTTCTCCAGTGACCGTTGACACTATGTGGAGATTTATGGTGTGATTGGTAGAATTTAGTATTTGTTGATTTGTGTGGTTGAAACTCTTCAATAAACTCATCAAATGTGTAATGTATTAAAGTATTTTCTTTGATGTATTGAATGAAATATTTATCAATCTTAGTACTATGTGTTTTTGTGTATTGAGTTAATCCCCTTACCATTGAAACCATAGTTTTTTTACCCATTTCTTTCATGTATATCTTTGAAAGTTTTTTTTGAATAAAAGAAGAAGATGTAAATTTTGTATAGTTTCTATCAACTACATAAAAGCCATCTTTGATACCGCCAACATTTTTTACAATTACAACTTCAAACTCTTTATAAAGTTGAGATTGGAATTGAGTACACCACTCATCATCATTGTATTGCTTGATACAGTTTTGATAGCCAATTTTATAGTATGTATCACTCTTTATGCTCTCTATAATATAACTTTTCTCATAACTCTTTTTTTCTTTATTTACAAACATACGATTTCCTTTATCTGTATTTTAAATTTACTGAGAGTTAAACTCTCTCCTCTTGCTTTGTAATATGAATTATAAAAAATAAGTAGAAAAAATAATGTTCTACTACTTTTAAAATATGATTCATTAAACATTAACACTAAGGAAGATAGAATTACTTACTTTATAGTTGGAGCGAATAAATGGATATTGATAAACAAAAAGAGTATGAATTAGTATTGCAAGAGATAATTAACAATAGATATAATCCTATTTCTCCCAAAAGAATGAAAGAGTTATTCGGTATAGATAAAATACCTCCAAAAACTGCTGAGTATGATAAACAAAAAATATCACTCCAGAGAATTTTAAATTTTTATACTACTACTAAAATTATGACTATTGTTACAGACACGACACTTAATGAAATAAATAGATTGAAGAAAATTAAAAAAAATGTCGAAATACCATTAGAAAAAAGAGCAAAATATGACAAATATATTCAACTTTTAAGTAATAAGAAAAAAGCTACAGAAGAAAGAGATAACTGTAAAAAATATTCAGTTGTAGAAAAAACAGTAGAAACAGCAGATAGCACCAAAACTACTTATAAACTAATTGGTGATAAGTTTACAAATATATCAATAAATTATTTTGGAGAGGAGATTAGCACAGATAATACAACTGAAATAATTTCAATAGAAGATGTAGTTGATTTGAATGATGATATAGTTAGTCCTTACCATATAATGTATCGACTGTTTTTAGAGTGTGATTTTGAATACTATGGTTACGACAAAGAACCAATTGAGTTTCAGATACCACAAAAAAATGTTAACTTATTTATATCATTTTTTGTATCTATGGTATCAACATATAATGTTGATATAAAAAGTGAAAAGCTGATAGAAATATCAAGAAGTAATACCTTTCAAATTACAGAAAAAACTAAAGAATTCATAATAAATACAATCACAAAAATAGTAATTAAAATGATTGAATACCATAGGGGAAACAGCCCATACTCTATAAAGTTATTATTAGATTTAATCTTGTTTCAATCAAAACTTAATATTAAGATTACAATAGATGATGAAAATATAAATTTATCTAAAACATCAATAAAAAAACTTATCATAAAAGAAAATGAATTTGATTTAAAACTCAAAAATACAACTGTAACCCTTACAGATATAAATCAAATAAAATCAATTCAAAGTTACGATAGTAGTGATTTAAAAGAAGATATTCTAAAACTAAAAAGTATTTTGACCGAGTATCCAATAGAGCATACAAAGGTAATTATACAACTAATAGAAGATGTCGAAAATATTGAAGATATTTTTATATTTTAAACCTAATTATATTTTGGGATTATAATTTTCCCCTCTTTAACCTCTCTCATTACAAACACAAGCTATAATAAAACAAAATAAATCATATTAGGTTTGGTGTTTAATGGCTTACTCAGAATCAGATACTCGCTCAAAACTTATCGACCCATCTATAAAGGATAGTGGTTGGTTAGAATCTAACATAGTAAGAGAATATTATTTTACTGATGGGCGAAAGCTTATTGGTGGTAAGAGAGGTAAGAGATACTTTGTTGATTATCTACTTACATATAAAAATACTAATCTAGCTATCATTGAAGCAAAATCTGAATCAAAAGACCCACTAGATGGTTTACAACAATCTATAAACTATGCAGAGCGATTGAAGATAGATTTTGTATATGCAACAAATGGACATAAGATATATGAACATTCTCTGTTAGAGGGCAAAGGTAGTTTCATTGAAAACTATCCAACACCTAATGAACTCTTTGAGAGAAAATACGGTGAACAAACTCCAAAAGCTAAAGATATAATCACTCACCCTTTTCATATAGAGGGAACGATGAAACCTCGTTTCTATCAACAAATTGCTGTTCAAAAAACCATAGAAGCAATCACAGATGAAAAAGATAGAGTTTTACTTACACTAGCTACTGGAACTGGTAAAACATACATAGCATTTCAAATAGCATACAGATTATTTCAATCTAAGTGGAATAGAGATAATAGTGATAGAAGACCCAAGATACTCTTCTTAGCAGATAGAAATGTACTCAAAGACCAATCTATGAACACATTTAACCCACTTGAAAAAGATTGTGTTGAGATTAACGGAAAAGTTATCAAAAAAAGAGGTGGTAAAGTTCCTACTGCTGGTAATATCTTTTTTGCTATCTATCAATCTATCGCAGAAAATAAAAACAGAGTTGTAGATGTAACTGAGGAAGAACAAGAAGATGATGTAACAGCCTACTACAAACAGTATCCATCTAATTTTTTTGATTTAATCATAATAGATGAGTGCCATCGTGGTAGTGCAAACGATGAGAGTTCTTGGAGAGATATATTAGACCACTTTGGTAGTGCAGTTCACTTAGGTTTAACAGCTACACCAAAAAGAGATGATAATGGAGATACTTACAAATATTTTGGAGAACCTATCTATGAATACTCTTTAAAAGATGGTATTAACGATGGTTTTTTAACACCCTACAAAGTAAAGAGAATCCAAACCAATATAGATGAGTATAAGTTTGACCCTAACGACATTATAACTGGTGAGTTAGATAAGCAGATAGTAGAACTAGAACAGTTTGAAAAGCAAGTAGTTATCCCTAAACGAACAGAACTTATAGCAAAAACTATCCTACAAAATATGAACCCTATGGATAAATCTATAATCTTCTGTGTAAACCAAAAACATGCACTTGATATGAAAATAGCGATAGATAAATTTAAAACTATTAAAGATAATAACTACTGTGTAAGAGTTACATCAGATGAGGGCGATATAGGTAGAGATTTCTTAGAGATGTTTCAAAACAATGATAGAGATATACCTACACTACTCACAAGTTCAAAAATGCTTACAACTGGTGTGGATGCCAAGAATGTTAGAAATGTAGTTCTTACAGCACCTATAAAATCTATGACAGAGTTTAAACAAATCATAGGTCGTGGTACGAGGGTTTTTGAGGGAAAAGATTTTTTTACTATTATGGATTTTGTAGGAGCGACTAATCTTTTTTATGACCCTAAATGGGATGGAGAAGATGAACCACAACCTCCAAAAGGTACAAAGGGTAAAGGTAAAGGAACTGGAGAAGATGATGACACTCCACCAACTGAACCACCTGAAGTAGAACCACCAACAAATGAAAAAGTGATAATAGATATAAAGGGTAAAAAACTTAAGGTTATTAACATCGAAACCACTTATGTTGGTATGGATGGAATCCCTTTAAAAACAGAGGATTACTTAGAACTACTCATAGGTGTACTTGGTAAATTTTACAATGATGAAGATGGATTAAGAGAGATATGGAGTAATCCAACTAATAGAAAAGATTTACTCAATAAGCTAAAAGAAATGAATATAGATGAAGCACAACTCAATGACCTCAAAGTAATCTTTGAAGCTGAGAATAGTGATATATACGACATACTCACTCATATCTCTTTTAACCTTGAAATAAAAACAAGAAGTGAGAGAGTTTTTGCAGTAGAACACTCAGAGTTTATAGAAAAACATCATAATGAAAAAGCCAAAGAGTTTATAGAGTTTATACTTGAAAGATATAAAAAAGATGGTGTTAAAGAACTAGATGAGGATAAGCTTGGGAAGCTAGTTGATTTAAGTGGGCTTGGTAGTGTTAGGGAAGTTGCTAATAACTTTGGTGGAATAACACAAATGAGAGATGAGTATTTTGAGTTGCAAAAGGAAATTTATAGATGAATGGATTAACAAAGAAAATTTTTAATAATGATACTTTTGATAAAGAATTAGTTAGATGTGTTTCAAGTAAATTAGATAATAGTGAATATACTGATTCTTTAAAAACTGCATTAATCTATTTGACCGAAAGAATTCGAAATATTACTGGATTACATGACTTAGATGGGGATAGTCTTATTACTAGATCCTTTAGCCCCTCAAATCCATTAATTAAAATAAATGAGCTTAGAACAGAATCCGATAGAAGTGAGCAAAAAGGAACTATGCAGATTTTACAAGGTATATATTCTGCCTTTAGAAATCCCATAAATCATTCTATGTTAAATATATCTGAAAATGAGTGTATTAGAAAACTAATTTTTATTGATACCATGCTTGGCTATATTAATAGACCTGTTCGAGAACAAAACTTATATCAAAATGTATTATTTGATAAAATTTCAAAAGACAATATAGAATATTACTTAGTAAGGGATATTGATAGTTTTAGTACAAGAACTCTAGGATATAGTAATTTATGGCTTTATGGAAACTCTGGTATTGGAAAAACCAATATAGCAATTCATTATGCTTTAGTTAATAAAAGAAAATTTTTTCATTCTATTTATTTTGCTAATATAAGTACAATTGATGAAGCTTTTAGGTATATATTTGAAGAATTATTAGATAGACTAAATAATGATGGAAAAGATTTTGATATTCGAGAAGACGAGGATATTAATAGAAAAGTAAAAAAAATATTATGTTATCTTGCTAATGAATATGAAACAATAACGATACATTTTGATGAAATTTATGACTTTAATGAAATTGATTTTCATAAATTATTTATATTTTTACTAGATATCCTAAAAAATAATTCAACAGAATGTAGTTTTACCAATTTCAACATTATAATCACAAGTATAATTAATCCATTAGATTATTTAGAAACATTATCAAGACAGAGTGATATTGAAAAAATAAAAGAAATATTTACATTCAAAGATATAGAACCTTGGGAAGAAAATAATATTACAGAATTATTTAGTTTAATCAACGAACATTTAAATATAGATATACAATTAAGCGACATAATAAGTGAAATAGAAAATAAACCAAGAGAATTAAAAAGAATACTAAAACAACAAATGATTGGAGTCTAAAATGAAAAAACTAGTATCAAATACTATCATACCAGATACCTTATATGTAAAGCGAGCAGCAGATATTGAATTAAAAAATACAATAGAAAATATGGGAAGACCAGCTTCAATATTAGTATCACGACAAATGGGTAAAACCAATTTGTTACTAAATGCAAAAAGAGATATTGAAGATGAAAATATTAAATTTATATATATTGATTTATCAAGTACACTTTTCCATGAAATCAGAGATTGTTTTAGATATATTATTGATATAGCTATTGATATTAACTTAGAAATATTTGAAGATATAGAAAATCATATTTTAGAAAATAGAAAAAAGAATAGGTTAGCTAACAGAGAACATGAACAAGAATTATTAACACTCTTAAAGCACTATAAAGGAAAATTAATTATAGTACTTGATGAAATAGATTCCATGGTAAAATATAATTTTTCTGACCAATTCTTTTCTCAAATAAGGAGTGTGTACTTTGCTAGTAGAACTAATTATCCAGAATTTAATAATTTAACCTATATCTTATCTGGTGTTCTTGAACCATCAGAGATAATTCAAGATAAAACAAAATCTCCTTTTAATATTAGTGAAAAAATATACTTAAACGACTTTACAATAGATGAATATCATACTTTTATTAAAAATATTGGTTTTAATTTTTTTACAGATGATATTTCTAATGAAATATATACATGGACAAGTGGACACCCTCGAATAACTTGGGATATTTGTTCTAAACTTGAAGATTTGTATTATGAAAAAAATATAATTTCTGTAGAAGATGTTACCAAAATAGTTGAAAAGTTATATTTAACACATTCCGATACACCACCAATTGATAATATCAAACAAATTATTTCAGAAGATATACCTCTTGCCCAAATTATTTTAGACATTAAACAAAATATTTATTTAAATATTTCGGATGCAGTAAAAAATAAATTATATCTTTTTGGAGTAATAGAAATTGAAAATTCAGATACAGTAGTACTAAAGAATAAGATAATTGAAGAAAATTTAAGTGAAGAATTTTTAAAAAATATTATTTATTCAGAAACATCTGCATTCGAAATTGCACAACAATACTACAATAAAGGTTCATACAGTGAGGCTATAGTCGAATATAGTAGATTTTTACACCAAGATAATATTTCAGATATGGAAAAAAACATTGCTTTAATAAACGCTGGATTATGTTTATACTATCTTCGAGAATATGATAAAGCCTTGGAACAAATGAATCAAGTTACAGTAGATAAGGAAAGTGATTCATATAACTATTATGTGAATGAGACAAATAAAGGGTTAGTTTTATTAAATCTAAAACAATATTCTAAAAGCTTGAAGGTATTCAATCACCTGTTAGAACATAAGGATATTAAAAGTAAAATTAAAGCTAAAATGTATATTGCTCAAAGTTATTATTACCTTGAAAAAGATGAAAAAAAAATAAATTTTTTAAAAAATATAGAAGAAGCAATAACTTTATTAACACAAGAATTAAGTAAAGAAAATTTAAAAGAAGATGACAAAGAAATATTTAATATCTTATTAATAAATGCTTATTATATTAAAGCTAACTATTATATAAATATTCCAATGATTGAAGAAGCAATTCTTTACTTTAAACATATGCTTGAAATGGATATTAATTCATATAAGCCTAGCATTTATTTACATTTAGCAGAACTTGATAAATTAAATCGAGAAAATTATTCTGATTTAATTTTTGATGTTATAAAAAAATCTAAATTAAATATAGACTATTTTGATGAATTAAAATTTTCAGTATTAGATATTTACGAATATATTGACCTTTTAATAGATTTACAAAAGGAAGTATTTTTAAATGAATTTTTAAATTATTGTTCAAACAGTTTTAATGATATATATTCATCAAAATGTGATGTTTTAATGAATGCAGGTCTTTACTTTTCAAATAAGAAGGAATTTAATAAAAGTTTAAAAATATTTAATTATTCTTTTCAGTTTGAAGATAAAGAAATAGCTTTTAAAACATGCTATAAAGATACATATGCTGAATTAGTTAATTATAGTTTTATACATGATTATAAAAGCTTATTAAAAAATTATTTTAAATATTTGGATAAAGTTATTGACTTTGAATTACAAAATGAATTAACAAAAGATGATTTATTTATTTTAAGTCAGTCTATAGGGAAAATGATACAACATAATGATATAGATTATGCTCAAAAAGCCTTATTACAGATAGAAGATAATGTGTTAAGCGAGATACCAGATTCCCTAGAAGCATATAAAATTACATTTTATGATTTAAAATATAAATTATGTGAAAATCAAGATGACAAATTTAAAATAGCTAATAAATGTTTATCAATAATTAGTGAAAATAAACAGAGTATAAAAGAACTACCAGATGATTTTAGACAATATGCTAGACATATTGAAAAATCTCATAATAAGTTTCTTAAAGTATTATCATCTATTCCAGTAAGAGATACACCTAAAATACCTAGGAATAAACCTTGTCCTTGTGGTAGTGGTAAGAAATATAAACAATGTTGCGGAAAAGTTTAATCTTTAGAGATAATATAAGGTAGTAAAATATGAGTATTCATGAAACAAAAGTAACTTTTAAAACTATTAGAAATGATATAAACAATTCCGACTCTGCTATTAGAGAAGCTGTTGCCAATGCTATTGACGCAAAAAGTAAGAATATCTATTTATATGTTTATAAAGAAACAGATAAAGGTTCTTTAGGAAGTATGTTTGAATACTTTTGTTTAGATATTGCTGATGATGGAGATGGTATTCCTATTAAGCAAGAAGATTTTGAAGAAGTATTCTGTCAATATAAAGTATCCACTAAAAAAGAAAAAACTAATTATGGAAGAAAAGGAAAAGGTAGGTACACTTATCTAACATTATCTAAATCACCAGATAATGTTGCAATATATACAACGAAATCGAATAAACTTTATAGAATTTATTTTGTATGTAAAGAAAATGAAAATATAAAAATCTATAATGAAGAGTTTACTACTCAAATTGATACAAAAATCAAACAAAAATATAATACATTAATTCAATTTAAAGATTTATCAAGAGATAAATTTAATATTGAAGAAGAAATAATAGAAAGCTATATTGATGATACTAAAAATGAAATAATATCTTTTTTTGCAGATAGAATAGCTTCCAAAAGTATAAAAATATATATAAATGATGAGCTTTTAAAGATTGATGATTATTTGGAAAAACCAATTATTATTAAAGAAGTAAAAATAGATGAAGATAATTTAGAACTTGATTTTCAAATAGATTATTATATATGGAATGATAAGATAAAATTAAAATCAGATAGACAAAAACATATATTATTTTTTGATGAAAATAATAGTTTAAAGGGTATCGCTCCATCTGGAAAAAATAAATTAGCTTTTGCAAGTTTTAAACAAAATCACTCGATTATTGTTAAGTCTAAATATTTTAATGAAATGAATTTCATAGATGATAGTGATGATTATACAAATATACTAACTGATAAAATTATAAAAAGACTAAGAAAAGAGATAACACTTGCTTTAGAATATATTTTACTAGATATTTATAAAGAAAATATTGACAAGGTATCTGATGAATATATAAAGTTTTTAAAACTTAGCCAAGATGAAATAACAAAAAAAGCATATCATGCGATTATGTTACCTTTTATTGATAAATTTGGAAATAAAAATATAGCGGATGACATAAAATCAATCATTGCGAACTTAATTGATACACTTATAAAAGAAGCACCAGATAGCTATATAACTAATATAGACAATATTCTAAAACTATCTTCTAAAGATAGTGAAAAAATTAGATATGTTGAAGAAAACTACGGAATAATAAAAGCTATCTCTGAGAAAGAAAAATATATAAAAAGAATAGATTTTTTAAATACTTTCGATAATTTAGTAAATGGAAAATCTAGAGCTAAAGTTAAAGAAAGAACAATGCTTCATCATGTAGTAGATAAAAATTTGTGGTTAATTGATGAAGTTTTTGAAGATGTGAAATACAGCCAAATTGCTAGTGATATAGCTTTAAAAACAATACTTGAAGATGAAAGATTTTATCAATTTAATTCTGATGAACTCGAAAAAATAATTTCTGAAAATGATATAAAGAAAGTACCTGATATTTTTATACCTATTGAAAAAAATAACATTATTTATGTAATTGAACTTAAAAAACCAAAAGTAAAAATCAGTCAAAAAATCATAGGTGAAGTTATGGATAAATATGTCCGTACACTTAGAGAAATAAATAATAAATATTCACTTGAAAATAAAAAAAAGATTCATGCTATCGCTATTTCAGATGCAAAAAATGGAACAGTATTCTCTATGGGTAATTTAGATGCTGAAGGTATCTATATTGAACCTAAAACTTGGAGTGAAGTTATACAAAAAACTAGAGAAAGATATAATTTAAAAATTATAGATTTAGATAACAAGCTTAAAAATAGTAAATGGAAAAATTTAGAAGATTTTGTGTTAAGTCACCAAAATCAAAAAAGGTAAAAATTGGAAAATAAAATAAATAGAATAACAGACATACTTCGTAGAGATGATGGAATCTCTGGTGCTATGATGTACACAGAACAAATATCATGGATACTATTTTTAAAGTTTCTTAGTGATTTAGAAGATTCTAAAGCTGATGAAGCACTTTTAAATGGTCAGAATTATACTTATATAATTGATGATAAATTTAAGTGGGGTAACTGGGCTTGTCCTAAGAAAGATGGAAAGCTTGATGTAATTAATGCCAAGAGTGGAGATGATTTACTTGACTTTGTGAATGGTACAAAGGAAGAAGATGGATTGTTTGATTATCTTAAAGATTTTAAATCTATCACAGAAGACCCTAAATCTATAAAGTATAAAATCGGTGCTATCTTTGAGTTTTTAGATAATCGTATCGCCAATGGTCATACTCTTAGAGAGGTGTTAGATATTATTGATGGGATGGATTTTCATAATCAAGCTGATTTGTTTCAACTCTCACTTATCTATGAGAAACTGCTAAAAGATATGGGTAGTGATGGTGGTAATAGTGGGGAGTTTTATACTCCTCGTCCACTTATTAAAGTTATCGCTGATATTGTAAACCCACAAGTAGGTCAAACTGTTTATGACCCAGCAGTAGGTTCATGTGGATTTCTCATAGAAGCTTACAATCATATGAGATATACTAATGTTGAGAAGAACGAACAAAGAGAACTCTCAACAGAACAGTTAAAGTTTTTAAATGAAGATACTTTTTTTGGAAATGAAAAAACTCCACTCTCTTATGTGATGGGTGTTATGAATATGATACTCCATGGTATAGAATCTCCAAATATTGCAAAAGCAAATACTCTTACAAAAGACATTAGAGGTTTAGAGGAAAAAGATAGATTTGATTGTATCTTGGCAAATCCACCTTTTGGTGGAAAAGAAAACGATAGTATCCAACAAAATTTTCCTATAAAATCCAATGCTACAGAGTTACTATTTTTACAACATATGATGAACTATTTAAAGTTAAATGGTAAGTGTGGTGTAGTTATTCCAGAGGGTGTACTCTTTCAAACTAACAATGCTTTT
>Ga0256826_1001849_pt1 | contig 13119 bp, 17 predicted proteins | sample CV79metaG_FD_185975 | JGI IMG/M metagenome (GOLD analysis project Ga0256826, IMG submission 185975) | Hydrothermal vent microbial communities from East Pacific Rise, Pacific Ocean - CV79 | ecosystem: Environmental > Aquatic > Marine > Hydrothermal vents | place: Pacific Ocean: East Pacific Rise...
CGGCAATTGGCTCTTGGTGATATTGCAAAACATGATGCCTATAGAACGATTAAAAAAGAGGTCATACTCTCACTTGCAAATGGGTTCTTTTTTGCTATAATTATGGGAATAATTGCGTCACTTTGGTTTGACAAAGGGATGTTAGGTGTGGTGATAGGACTCTCTATGGTAATTAACCTATTGAGTGCAGGATTTTTTGGTTCAATGGTTCCATTATTACTTAAAAAGTTTAATGTAGACCCTGCCATAGGAAGTACTGTGATACTCACCACTGTGACCGATGTTGTCGGTTTCTTTAGTTTTTTAGGGCTTGCAACCCTTATTTTATTATAAAACCCTCTTGGGTTAAAAGGATTTTTTACTCATATGGACTTGTTACTTTTATATTTTTTTGGTGCTGTTATTATCTCATTTATCTGTTCTGTATTGGAATCGGTTTTACTTTCTGTAAACATGCCTTATATCTCTGTGTTAGAAAAAGAGCGTCCAAGCGTTGGAGCATTACTCAAATCACACAAAACAAATATCAATAAATCAATTGCTTCAATTTTAATTTTGAATACCATTGCAAATACTTTAGGTGCTGCAGCGGTGGGTGCTCAAGCTGAGCATGTTTTTGGTGATGGGGCTGTATTTTGGGTTTCAGTTGTACTCACATTTGCCATACTTTTCTTTGCAGAAATTATTCCTAAAACCATAGGGGCAACGTATTGGAAACAGCTGGCTCCATTTGCTGCATATGTAATACGTTTTTTTATTTGGATTACATACCCAATCATTCTTATGACACTATTTGTGACGAATCGTATTAAAAAAGATGATGAAGGTATGAGTCTTACACGTGAAGAGCTTATAGAGTCTACACTTATGAGTGAAGATGAAGGGGTTCTTGATGAGCAAGAATCAGATGTAATTGAAAATATCTTAATGTTAGACAGTATTAAAATTCAAGAAATTTTAACACCAAGAACGGTAGTTTTTGCCATTGATGGTAACCGAAGTATTCAAGACATAGTAGAGAATGAACCTGCTATTTTCAAATTTTCTCGTGTGCCTGTTTTTGATGGTAGCATTGAAACAATTACCGGAATGGTAATGACAAAGAAAATCTTTAAACAAGCACTACAAGATGATTCTGTATCTCTCAATAGTATTCAAAAAGATATTTATAAAATTAATGAAAATATTCCAGTCTCTATGGCACTTGATTTATTTATTAAGAAAAAAGAGCATATGTTTTTAGTTCAAGATACTTATGACCAAACAGAAGGAATTGTAACCCTTGAAGATTGTGTTGAAACTATTTTGGGTGTTGAAATTGTAGATGAGAGTGATTCTGATGCAGATATGAGAGAAGTGGCCAAACAAAAAATGAAACAACAAAGAAGACTTGAAAATAGTGATTTGAATTTAGATTAATAGTACGTACTTACATAAGGTCAATAATGATAAACGAAAACAATACATCCCTAGCAACACTAGGACTAGACGAAAAGATACTCAAAGCACTTAAAGATAAAGGGTATGAGTCTGCTACGCCTATACAAAAAGCACTGATACCTGTTATGTTTACACGTCGTGATATTATGGCGGGTGCACAAACAGGTACGGGAAAAACCGCAGGGTTTACTTTACCCATACTTCAAGAGCTAAGCACACGTTTTGTAGAAGGACAACATTATCCTAAAGCTGTTATTATTGTGCCTACCCGTGAGCTTGCTAAGCAAGTAGAAGCTTCGGTTGAGTCATATGGTAAGTATTTGCCTTTAAAAAGTATTGTGCTTTATGGTGGAGCAAATCTTACTTCCCAAGCCAATAGACTCAAAGCCGGTGTAGATATTATTGTGGCTACTTCTGGTCGTTTACTTGAGCATATTCATCAAAAAAACATTAATTTAGACTCTGTAGATTACCTTGTACTTGATGAAGCAGACACTATTTTAGATATGGGCTTTGTACATGAAGTAAGTAAAATACTCACTTTCTTACCAGCACGTCGTCAAAATGTACTCATTTCTGCAACATTAACGGGCTCAGTAAAGCGTCTGGCCGATCAAATACTTAGCAAACCAAAATTAATTGAAGTAGATAGCATGGGGACTTCGGCAAATACTGTTGAACAGATTGTCTACCCTGTAGAGAAAGCGTTAAAAACTGAATTACTCTCTTTTCTTATTGGCTCACGTAATTATAAGCAAGTGCTTGTGTTTGTACGTAAAAAAGAGATAGCCGATGAAGTAACAAAAGAGCTCAACCTCTCTGGACTTAAAACAGCTGTGATACACGGGGGTAGAAGTTCAGGAGAGCGTGGGCGAGCACTAGAAGGTTTTAAAGAAGGAAACATACGTGTACTTGTAGCGACTGATATTGCTGCAAGAGGCTTAGACATACCCAAGCTTTCTGTGGTTATCAATTATGATATTCCTCACGTAACGGGGGATTATATTCACCGCATAGGAAGAACGGGTAGGGCAGGAGCAAAAGGCTTAGCCATTACACTCATTTCTCCTACAGAAATGGTTGCACTAAAAGATGTTGAAAAACTCATGGGTAAAGCCATACCACAAGAAAATTTAGAAGGCTATGCTCCTAAAGTTATTTTGGTACAAAAAGGGGCAAGAAAAAACCCTAAAGAACATAAAAAAGCAGATGGTGCTTTTGGTAAAAAAAAGAAAAAGTCTACAACCTTCTCTAGTACAAAAAAACGAAAAACAACAAAAAGAGATGGATTTAAAGTGTATGATGCAGCAAAACCAAAAGAGGAAAAAAAGAAAAATACAAAACGTTCACGTGGACGCAAATAAGTATTAAACTTTTTTAGCTATTATTTCAACAAATATAAACTATAAGGATTTAAAATGGCAGTACCTGAAGATGTAGGATGTAGTAATGAAACATGTGTTGATGCACCAAAATGTCAAAGAACAGCAATTTGGGAAAATAAAACCGCAAGAGAAGTAAAAAGTTTTGGTGGTACACCAGACAAAGGTTGTGGAAAATTCATCCCTAAAAAAGAGGGTGAAGAGAAGTAATTATTTCTTCTCTTCTTTAAGTGAAAACTTTCCAATCTCTTCTAAAAATGTAGTAGCATACGAGCCTTTTGGTAGATAAAACTCTACCCTAAGTTTTCTATTGTTGCTATCATACTCTGTTTCAACGTCTTTTGGCCAAATCCAAGCAAAACGTCTATCTCCTCTTAATGCATTTAATTCTGTATCATCATAAGGCTCTTCTAAATAATACGCATCAGATTGTGCACGTTCAACATTTGCACCACATAACAAGCCTGTCGGACTTAGCTTTTTTTGCTCAAAAGTAAGGGCAGATTGTTGCATGTCTTTTACGTAGTTTAATTTTCCAAAAGGATAGGGCATCATAACATCCCCTAAAAAGAGTTTGAAAAGGTGAGGTTGCTTTGCCAAAACTTTAACCAACTCAAGTGGATAGTCTAGCTTTTTGGCTGCTACTTCTGCCGTATAGGATACAATAGTCGTAGAAAGTTTTACTCTTTGACCTAACCACTTGTTGTAAAGGTGACTTTGGTAGGCAGATACAAGCAGTTTTTCTTTGCTCCCTTTAAGGCGTTTTCCTGAGTGTGCTATCTCTTTACCTTGCAAGTATGAGCGACTATCTTCACCAAATCGTTGGTATCCATAATAGTTTGGAATACCCTCTTTTTGCATTTTTTTCGCGGTTGTTGTAAAAAACTTAGCATCTTTTTCGTGAATTTGATGAAGAACAATAGAAAAACTATTGCCTTTGAGATGTCCTACTTTAATAGGGGCTTTGTTATAGGTACGTTCAAGTATTTCAACACGCTCAGTTGTCAAGTTTTTGTTAAGCTCTCTTTCTGCTTGCTTAGGAATGGAAATATACTGAATGGTTGTGGCATTTTTATCTTTAAGCCCTGCGTAACCTATGTCTCGTTCTTGGAGTCCAGTGGCTTTGGCCAATACAGTAATTAGTTTCCATGTACTCATATCTGTTTTTTTGATTTTGAGAATGAGGTAGTTACCTGTACCTGTAAAGGTATAAAGTGGTATTTCTTCTACAAAAAAGCGTTCAACCGTTTGTTTAAAATCAAACGCAAGAGGGGAATGGGGGTAGGCATAGTTTTTAATATAATTCATAGTAGAAGTATAGCAAAAAATTATGCATTATCCACATTTTCCTGGGGCACATTTCATTGTGCCTAGTTTACCACTATGCATTTCATCCATCATGGCTTTCATCTCTAGTGGGTGGGCAATAAAATTATAGCCTTTGTAGAGAGTCATTCCTCCATAAACTATGACAAGTAGGGCAGCGAGTTTCATCATGGTGCCACGTAGGTTTCCTTTTTGTAAAAAACGGGTAATAAAGCCTAAAAAGAAGAGTGCAGGTATGGTTGCCAAACCAAAAGTTGCCATGACTATAGCACCCCCTAAAGGCGATGCTGTACTTGCAGCAAAGATAGCAAATGAATAGACAAGCCCACAAGGAATAATACCATTTAGCATGCCTAAAAAATAAAAACTACTGTAGGTTTTAGAACCCATGAGTTTTCGAAAACTTTTTTGAAACCAATCATATTTTGAAACAGACCATTCTGCAGAGTTTAAGAATTTGATATTTCCTACCAAAGAGAGTCCTGCCAATATCATTAACAAACCAGTAAAGACAAAAAGAATACCTTTAGTAGTGGGGGTAAATGCTAAGACTTGACCTAAGTAACCAAAAATTCCACCAAGTATAGCATAGGTAGTGACTCGACCAAAATTATAGGATAGATGAGAAAATGTTTGATGTGCATAAGAAGATTTTTGATCAATTTTAGATGAAGAGTAGGCGACAACAATTCCCCCGCACATTCCAATACAATGTCCTATTGATCCTAAAAATGCTGTGCTTAAAATAATAATAATGTCTATATTTTCCATACGAATGTGATCCATTTTTGTAAAACTATAGTATACTTTTGTTAAAAGTGTGTTAAGGAGTATGATATGTTTAAAAATTTAAAACGTACGGTTAGAAAAATGTTCCGAGAATTTTTAGTCTATCATCATAGTTCTATGGAGTATAGAGCAAAGATTTTAACGCTTATGGTTTCAGCCAATGGAAAAATATGTGAATGTGAAAAACAAAAGCTTAAAGAGATAGCCCATACTATTTATGGAGATGATATAGAACGGGCTGAACTATTGTTAGATACTATTTATGAGTATCATACAAAAATTATTACCAATAATGGTTTAGATTTTGAGCATCTTATTCAACTAGTAGAACGAGAAACAAAAGAGGCAAAAAGATTTACGGAAAAAATTGACATTGCACTGTTAATGCAGTTACATGAATGTATCGATAACGATGATGATGCACTTTTTCAATTGCGTATTGTAGAGTTTTTACAAACATTAAAAGATGAATATGGGAAAAAAGAGACCCCATAAAAATAGGATAGATGAGGAGAGATGATGGCCAGTGGATGGGGATGTCAATATGCGGGAACAAAAGATAAAGATATGCAGTGGTGCTTAAAACTACAGCATCATTGTGAACCGGGATGTAAAGGGTGTATTATTGCAGGACAAGTAGAATTTTCACAACCTCAAGTGACAAAAGAACAAGAAAGAAAAGTGAAAAACAGATCAGACAATCCATTGGGTAGAGAATAAATTTAATAAGAAGGAGAGCGTTATGAATGTTAATATTGTGTGTCCACACTGTTTAAAAGTAAACCGTATTCCAAAGAAAGAGCATTATGCAAAAGCCAACTGTGGAGGATGTAAACACAGTTTACTTGATGCCAAACCACTAAGTGTAAATGCCGATAGTTTAGGTACATTTTTAGCAAATTCTGATTTACCTGTAGTCATTGATTTTTGGGCACCGTGGTGTGGACCATGTCTGCAGATGGCACCTGCATTTGAAGAAGCTTCTTTGGCAATGTCATTACAAGCTCAGTTTCTAAAAGTCAATACACAAGACGAACAAATACTTGGTTCTCAATACCGTATAGAAAGTATTCCTACGCTTATACTTTTTAAAAATGGAAAAGAGTTAGAACGAATTTCTGGTGCATTGAGTGCAGGAAGATTACAAAACTGGATAAAACAATATCTATAATAGAGGATAGGCATGGCAAAAATATTACTTTTAGAAGATGATGCAAATTTAAATGAAACAGTTACAGAATTTTTAGAAGAAGAGGGTCATAGTGTTATTTCTGTCTATACTGGACATGAGGCACAAGAGAAACTCTATGAAAGTAAGTATGATTTACTGCTACTTGATGTCAATACCCCAGGTATGAATGGATTTGAAATTTTAAAAGAGGCACGTGCAAATGATGTGGTGGCTCCTGCAATTTTTATCACCTCTTTAAATTCTGTTGATGACCTTGAAAAAGGCTTTGAAAGTGGATGTGATGATTATATACGTAAGCCTTTTGTCTTAAAAGAGCTTAAAATTCGGGTGGAAACACTTTTAAAACGTAACTTTTTTCATGATGCTAAAGAGTTAATTTCTATTAATGCTGGAGTACAATATCATATCCAGAACAATGAACTTATCGTTAATAATGAAGTGATCTCTTTAGGGAATAAAGAGTCATTGTTGTTAAAACTTTTTATGAAAAATGAAGGAGAAGTTTTAGCCCATGAACGTATCTATACACATTTATGGGAATATGATGAAGAACCAAGCGACACTGCCTTACGTACATACATTAAGAATCTTCGTAAAATGATGGGGAAGGAAACAATTGTTAGTATTAAAAAACAAGGGTACAAATTCATTTCTAAAAAGTGAAAAGAAATCGCTTTATAGATTTCTTTTTCCTTATACAACCATTCTTCTACTTGTGCTTACACTCTTAAGTGTCTACTATTATCAAAGTCAAGAAAAATTAATGTTAGCACAACAGCGTGCATCCCTTACAAAATATGCATACATTCAGACCAAGCGTTTAAAAGTATTGCATCACTTTTTTGATGACCGACGCGACTATCCACGTGATCTAAATTTTAAATCAGCTATTTATGACAATGAGTACCACAGAATTTTTTCTTTATTAGAAGATAAAACCATTTATTTTGAGCAAGAGATTTATCTTACTAAAGAACATATTCATTTTATTAAAATTTTAGATAACTACTATTTGGGAGCAAAATATCTTATTATAGAGATTAAGGATGATGGTTTATGGCGTCAAGACTTATGGAAAAACATATTGATTTATGGGGCACTTTTCTTTCTTTTCTTTCTTTTTATTGGACTCTATTTTGCAAAACTTTTTTTAAAACCTATGCGTGATTCTATTGTTTTACTTGACCGATTTATTAAAGATACTACCCATGAGTTAAATACACCACTATCGGCTATTTTAGCCAATGTTGAAATGATGGATACAGAGGTAATGATAGAGAAGAATAAGAAAAAGCTCAATCGTATTAATATTGCAGCAAAAACAGTCTCCATTTGTATCAAGATTTGATTTATCTTACCTTAGAACAAGAAAAAGAGAATGAAGATGAATCTATTTTACTCAATGAACTTGTTGAAAATAGAATAGAATATTTTATGATATTAGCAGAATCAAAAAATATTTCTTTTCAAACACATCTATCCTATAATACACTCTATGCAGATAGACGTAAAATAACAAGAGTGATAGATAATTTACTTTCCAATGCAATAAAATACAATAAACGTAATGGTACAGTAGGCATTGAACTTCATGACAATATGCTTTGTATATGGGATACAGGTATTGGTGTTGAACATCAAGATATACAATTTATGTTTGATAGATATATACGATTTAACCAGTCTGAAGGGGGCTTTGGTATTGGTTTGAGTATTGTAAAATCCATTCTTGATGAATATAAAATAGCTATTGAGATAGAGTCTGAAAAAAATAAAGGAACAAAAATGGTGTTAAGATGGTAAAAAAATACTTTATAATTTTAGTCTTACTCTCAACGATACTCTATGCTGAAAATATTTATGAAGACAAATGTGTGCCTTGTCATCAAACTTTACCTACTACATTACAAAAAATGTTTATGAATTATCTGCTTGTGTATGGTGCAGAGGGAAATGTAAAAATAGGATTAAAATATTATTTAAAAAATCCGTCAAAACATATTACCGTGATGTCAGATTTATTTGTTGCTAATTATGGTATAAAAAAGAAAAGTAGACTGAATGAGAAAGAGTTAGATGAAGCTTTATCTATCTATTGGAATAAGTTTAAAGTATTTGGAAAATTAAAATAGATAAGCCTCTATTTATTAGAAAAACTAATTTGTAACTTCTTGAAGCAGTGTATCATATCCTTTTTATTTTTTTAAGATTTACTTCACAATACTTTCACAATTATGTGTTATGATACATTATCTTAAAACGAAAAGGAAAGATATTATGAATACAATAACTAAAGTAGCAGTAGCTGCATTACTAGGAATGACATTATTTTCTTCAACTGCTTCAGCAGATGTAAAAAAAGGTCAAAAACTTTATATGAAAAAAATGAAAGCTGCATGTGGTTTTTCAGGTGCTAAATTTGCTGCGAAACATACACAAGATGAGTGGGAAGCAATTAATGAGGCAGGAAAATTTGCAGAAGAAGCAGCAAAAATTTGTCCAGGTGTAAAAGTAAAAGATAAATATGTACCACATATTTATGAATTCTCATATGAGTTTGCATCTGATTCAGGAAATGTGCCTTCTTGTTAAGGTTTTTTTTGTTATAAATTTAACTTAAGTTTTGTATTATGCAAAACTTTTAATCATTAAAAAATTATAAAATTATAATTTTATATTAAATATCAAGGAATTAAAATGAAAAAATTAGCAATCACAATGTTACTTGCTGGATCTACACTACTTATGGCTGATGGTGCTGCAACATTTACAAAATGTGCAGGATGTCACGGAGCAAACGGTGAAAAAGCTGCACTTGGTAAATCTGCAATTATCAAAGGTCAAGATGCTGCAAAAACTGTTGAGCAACTTAGCGGTTACAAAGCTGGAACACTTAACCAACACGGTATGGGTGGACTTATGAAAGGTCAAGTGGCTGCACTTGATGACGCTGCAATTAAAGCAGTTGCAGACTACATTGCTGCAATGAAATAATTTTTCATGTCAGCCTCTTTTGAGGTTGGCACTTTTACTTCTTTTAAATCACATCATAATTATGATACTATCATAGTATGCATATACAACTTCATCAATTTTTCAATCTTCTACTTTTACTTTTACTGGGTCAAACTATGGGATTTGTCTATCTCTCTTGGTATCAAATTTTAGGTTTATTTCTTTTTACTCTTTTTGTAGAACTACTTTTTTTTAAAATTAAAAAAGAAAAATATTATTTTAATTTTTCTTCTTTTTCAACAGCTATTGGTCTTGCTTTAATGATGGTAATGACAGACTACATGCTTTATTTTGTAGTACTTTTTTTAGCATTGGCACAAAAGCATTGGTTAACTTATAGGGGGCAACATTTTTTTAACCCCTCTAATTTTGCTCTTATTGCTGGGATGTTGCTTTTTTATAAAAAAAGTCATATTGTGGTTGGACAACTCTCCCAAGAGATTTATTTAGCCTATGTAGTGGTTGTCATGGCACTTATTATTTTATATAGAATTAAACGACTTCTCATACCTACGGTCTTTATTGGTGGCTATCTTTTTTTTCAATACAGCATGCTAGTAGTCTACGACCCGATGTTTTTAAGCGAAGACCTTTTCAGAAGATTTAGTTCGGTCTCTTTTATTGTGTTTATATTTTTTATGTTAACAGACCCTAAAACAACACCAGAACGCTATGAGTTACAAGTCATTTTCTCCCTTTTTCTTGCAGTTTTGAGTACGCTTTTAGACTATTATTATGGGTATAGGGTACAACATTTATTTATGGTACTTTTTATACTTAGCCCTCTTTTTGTTTTTTTTAATATGCTACCACAAGAGAAAGAAAATCGTTCTTTTATTCTCTACTTTGTTATACTCTTAGTTTTAGTTCTTAGTGCTATAATTTATCTTGAATTACAACCCCCATATTATTTTGCAATGGATTAAAATGACAAAAGAGATAAAAATAAGTATAGCAATGTTAGCCATAGGCTTAGGAAGCATGGGTGGCTATTGGCTCATGACAAAATCAAGTGATGTCATAGAAAAAAAGAGTATAGATTTAATGTCAAAAGAGCGTATTATTTTACCTCAATATGAAAAAACTATTTATCAAAATATTCCTGAAGTACAGTCCTATCTTTACGATTTAGAAGAACAAATAAAACAAGGAAATGCAGTATTGCCTTTATCGGATGATGTTTTAGGTAAAAATGAAAAGTTGGCACAAAATATTGTCTTGAAAAGTAAAGCATTTTTACATGATGTGAAAGAAGGAACACAGCTTTTGCATAATGATATTATGCGTATTCGTAAGGTATTTATTTCTGATTTGAAGCCAAAAGTGAAAGAACAATGCCAAAAGAGTAGCTGTTATCTTGTAGAAAAATATAATTTTGTAACCAATGCAACCACACAAGCCATTGTAGATATTGGGCATAAAAAGGTAGTAGATATTAACTATTATCCTAATATGCAAACAGATATCTCTTTGCGTTTAACACATATTGCTCAAGCCATTGCACTGCATTCACCAGAAGTTGCAAAAGAGTTAGGTAAAACACCTTATGAGCATGATATGACGATGGCTAATGTGAGAGGTTCTTTACAAGATTCTCCCTGTCAAAATAGTGCACACCTTTGTGTTGCACCTACGTTTGCCAACCATAAAAAAGAGGAAGCACTCTGGGCGATTGTCGATTTGACAGAATTAAAATTGGCAGCAGCCAAATGGGCAGGACTAGGTAAAACTTCTACGCCTGCATGTATCTCTGAACGTACGTTACAAAATCGTTATATTATGGAAAATTATTGTCAAAAAGAGTCTTATTTAGAAAAAGATGGATGGAAGTTAAGTTATCATATTACAGGTTCAGATGGTTTAGAAATACGAGAAGCTTCTTTTCATGGAAAATCTGTTTTACACTCTGCAAAAATAGTTGATTGGCATGTGAGCTACAAGCAAAAAGGTGCTGAGTCTTTAGATACAAGTACTGAAACCTATATTGAAGGGCGAAGGGTAGAGTTTGTAAAAGGAGAAGAGGGAAATTATCTTTTTGGATATAACGATGCCATGGGTTGTCCCATGTTTTCAACCTCAGTAGTACTTCCTTTTAATGGACCACAAGTAAGAGAACTTCCCCAAAAAGATGGTTTTATGCTAACACAAGATTTTCGTAATCCTAAATGGCCTATGGCATGTAACTACCGTTATGAAAATCGTTTTGAGTTTTATAACGATGGTTCATTTAGAGTTGTAGGGGTAAACAAAGGTAGGGGGTGTGGAGATAATGCTATCTACAGACCTGTGATGCGTATTGATATGGCACTAGGCGATAAAGAATCCTTTTATAGTTATGAATCTAGCCAATGGAAGGTATGGGAAAAAGAGGAGAGTACCTTTGTTTCAGAAGAAAGCAATGCTTCTGACTACCCCTATAAGATTGTTTCTAGTCAGCAAAAACGTGGCTATTATATTGAGCCCAATCATGGACAATTTAACGATAACAGTAGAGGCGACAATGCAACACTCTTTGTAAGTAAATTTAAAGTAACAGAGGGTGATATGGATTTATTGACATTAGGTTCATGCTGTGATTTGAAGAGTGATGGTGTTGAAACGTACATTAATGATGAATCTATTGTGCAGAGTAATGTTGTACTGTGGTATGTACCACGTATTAGAAATGACACAAGAGAAGGTCATGAGTACTGCTGGGCAGATACACGAATAGATGACTATGGCAACCTTGATGTACAAGTATGGCCATGTACTGTTGGTCCTAAATTTATACCTATAAAAGAGAAGAGATAAAATGAAAAAATACTTTCCTATATTGTTCGCACTCATTATTTTGCTGTTGGCAGCATTTTTACTGTTTTTTAAGAATAGTCCTATAAGTTCTGAGCCAAGGCAGTCTAAAAATGTCTTAGATTTAGGCACTTTTCATAAAGAAAAGAGTTGTGCTATTTCACCTAAGTTTTTAAAAGATATGCATATTCCTGCTCCCTATCTTATTGACCTTTCACAAAAAAAATATACGGGAATAGCACTCTATTATGGTAAAGGATTACACAAGGTATTGCACGCAAAACAGTGGGAAGAGTATGGTCATTTTAGTACCTATAGTGTTGATAAAAAAGGCAATATTTATTTGGTTCCTATGCCGTTTATTTCCATAAAAGAAGAGACATTTTTACAACAAAAAAGTATCTATAGGCTAAACTCACATACGGGAATTGTTACACCTTTTATGACCCTAGATGATATTGTCCCAAATAAAAATAATCCTTATGGTATTTCTGCTATTGCCTACGACTGTAGTGATGAAAGTTTATGGGTTGCTGCCATTGATGAGACAGACTATCGTCATGAAAAAGGGGTTATTTACCATATTGATATCAAGCAAAAAAGAGTACTCAATAAAATAGAAGGATTTGATGCTTTGAGCCTTACACTGATGCAAAGTTCAAAAGGAAAATATCTTTTAGCAGGATCGGCAAGAAATAGTGGATTGTATGCTTTTCCTATTTCAAAAAATTCTATCCATACACCAGCTATCGCTCTTTTAAAACTGCCTAATGCCACACAGCATATACGTAAGATTCGGGTAAGTCATACCAATACTTTAATGCTAGAATCTATTGAATTTAACTATAGTTTGATTGTACAAACCTCACGTGAAGATAGGATGGTAACCTATGCTACGTGGGAGGAAGAAGGGAAAAAGTGGAAGATGCAACTCAAGCAATAACATTATAGTTTTGCTTGAAGTCCATAGAGATAAGTGTTAAAATAAAGCATGCTTTTGGCAGTAAACTTTTCTATAAAGTTGTCCAGTTTATCTTTTTCTTTCCATACCGCGTGGCTTACCTTTGAAAGTTTTATAGTCTCTTTTTTTGCTTGAGACATGACGGCTACTTGGTCAATGAGTCCTACATTTTTGGCACGTTTGGCTGAAAAGATATGTGCATCTGCGTAGGCTTTGTGGTCGGC
>Ga0256826_1001850_pt1 | contig 13118 bp, 12 predicted proteins | sample CV79metaG_FD_185975 | JGI IMG/M metagenome (GOLD analysis project Ga0256826, IMG submission 185975) | Hydrothermal vent microbial communities from East Pacific Rise, Pacific Ocean - CV79 | ecosystem: Environmental > Aquatic > Marine > Hydrothermal vents | place: Pacific Ocean: East Pacific Rise...
TGGTTGCGTGTAAAGAAGTGAGTTATCCATATCTGTGTTATCAACACCATCTTCCTCTCCACCTGTACAACCAAGCTCTATCTCTATACTCATCTCTATCTTACTCATTCTCTCTAAATATGCTTTACAAGTAGATATGTTTTCATCTAAAGACTCTTCAGAGAGGTCAAGCATATGAGATGAAAAAAGAGGTTTTCCAACATGGTTATAGTACTTTTCACCTGCATCAAGAAGTGCATCAATCCAAGGAAGAAGCTTCTTCGCTGCATGGTCAGTATGAAGTATAACAGCAACTCCGTACATCTCAGCTATAGCATGAACATACTTCGCACCAGCTACTGCACCAGCGATAGCAGACTTTTCATTCTCATTACTTAAACCTTTTCCTGCAAAGTATGATGCACCACCATTACTAAACTGGATTATAACTGGAGAGTTTACTTTAGCAGCTGCTTCTAAAACACCATTTATAGAGTCAGTGTTCACAACATTTACCGCAGGTATAGCAAAACCAACCTCTTTTGCATGTGCATACACTTTTTGAACATCTTCACCAAAAAGAACTCCGGGCTTTACAATATCTAAAATACCTTTACTCATAGGACTTACCTTAAAACTTATTTTTGAAATTATAGTTAAAAGTTCATTTAAAAGAACTTTATGATAAAATAGACAAAATGGCAAACTTAAAAACAAAAGCACTCATAACAGATATAGTCCTTATAGATATAATCAGCTTTTCTCAACTTAAATCTAGCCAACAATTAGAAATCATAGTATTTTTAACAAAAAGCTTTAAGAAAATGATAGAGAAGATGCTTTTAAATTCAAATATGCCTCTTTCAAAGTTTATTATAGGTTTTATATCTACTGGTGATGGTTTTTACTGCCTACTCAACCCAAGACTCAAAGGTTTTGGTGCTATTTTAGGACTCAGTTTTAATCACTTTGCTGAACATATATCAGTAAAGTATCCATATTTTGAAGGTTTAAAAATTGCAGTCCATGTAGGGGAAGTCAACGAGTTTGAAGATATATTAGGCAATAAAAACTTTATTGGTGATGGACTTAATGATTGTGCAAGATTTTTAGAGATAAAAAACTTTAATATTTCTACTGTTATGGTCTCAGAACAAGCCTATGAAAACTTAAAAAAATTTCTTGCTGTGCATAAAGACTTTAATCGTCTTCTTACAAAACATGGACTGAAAAAGTCGAGTCAATATCTCTTTAAAGATAAACATGGAAAAGAGAAAAAAGGTTGCCTTATATGGCTAAGAAAATCAGGCATCATTAATCCACCAGATATTAACTATAATTCAATCATATAAAGGAGTCCTAGTGAGACTAACATTAGAAGAGTATTCTAAACATTTTAAAATGTCAAAAGAGATGATACACTCAAAACTTCGTGCAAAGAGACTAAATTACATCATAGAGAACGGTGTGACATATATTATAGTTACTAAAAGTTCAGTTCCCTCTGAAAAAGCACAAGAGATTCATGAAGAGAAAAAAACTTCAGAATCAAAAAAAGCCATAACTGTTCCTGTAAAAACAAAGACTACTGTTTCTATGGTTTTATCACTTTACCAAAAAGAGAATCAACAACTTAAAGAGAAGATAGTACAACTTGAATCTAAAATAGACCAACTTATTAATGATAAAGAGCAGATGCTTCGTGATGAGATGAATAAGATTGAACAAGTTTATAATAACAAAGATAATCAACTAAAAAATATTTTAGAGCTTATTAATACAAAACTTTCTTTAGAGCAAACGCATACTATCCATGAAGTAGAAACTATACCTACAAAAACAAAAGAGAAGCAAATTCCAGCAAAAGAAGAGATTATTGAGTTAAAGAGTTATCTTAAGACACTTGAACTGGAAAATTATCAGAAAAAAATTATAAAAAAAAGATTTTTAGCTATTGCAAATGAAGATGTACGAGTCATTAAACAAAATGGTAAAATCTATTTAGATTTTTCAAAATATGATTATAGTGACCTATTAGAGTATTAAAGGAATAGATGCAGTTATTATGGGTTCACTTACTAAAAAAGAGAGAGATGCATTAAACGACATCTTTAATTCTCTCTATCCAGAGCGTAAAAGATATATGACTCAGCATATACAAAAGCTCCTGATTCAGGCTAAAAATAGGCTTATTCAAGCAAAATATTCACAATTTCTGCTTATATTCAGTAAAAAGAAGAAAAATTTAAGCAAATAAAGTATAAAGTACTTACAGCTGAATTATTTCACTCTATATGAAGATTCGGAAAATATTTTTAATCCAAAGGTATATTTATGAATAAAGCTCAATTCGTTGAATTAGTACAAACAAGTGGTGACTACAAAACTAAAGTAGAAGCAGAAGCTGCTATCAAAGCATTTACTGAAGCTGTTACAACTGCACTAGTAACAAAAGAAGATGTTTCTTTAGTAGGTTTTGGAACTTTTGCTGCTGCACTTCAAAAAGGTAAAAGTGGTAAAGTACCAGGTACTGATAAAACTTATACAACTCAAGATAAAATGGTTCCAAAATTTAAAGCTGGCAAAGGTCTTAAAGACCGTGTAGCTTCAGGTAAGTAATCGCCTAAATATTGTCACTTTGTGGCAATATTTTTTCATAAAATATGAATCTATTTTCTTTCTCATCATTTTTCAAAAAAAAGAAAAAACACCTCACTGTTCCAGACACAATCTTAATTAAAAAATTAAAAAAACTCTCTTCTCAAAGTGATTTACATGTTTATAAAAACATAAAGATATATCACCATAAAGATGCCTATACTATTCCTTTAATCGTAATGGATGAACTGAGAGGAATCTATCTTTTTGAAACGAAAGAGTGGACATTCGATGAGTTAAAAAATTCTAAAATTGAAAAAGCCGAACATCAAGATGCTTCTGAAAACACACTTGCTTTTGAAAATACACAGAGTATCATTCAAAAAAAATTCAATGAACTCACACACCATGATGGTGTCCCTATATTTAATTTTCTTCTAATGGAAAATCTAAATGCTAGCGAATATGAGCATTTAGATAGTTCATTTAAAGAGTTACTTCCTCAAGAAAAAATCATCTTTTGTGATGCAACTGAAGCAGATATTTTTAAAAAACTACAAGAAGTTTCAGATGAAAAAGAGAATCTTTTAGAGTTCGATATGATTTTAAATACTCTTTTTATTCAATATGCAATTTTAGGAGAACATAGTACTTTTAATCATGCTACAGAAAATCAAAAAGAGTTTATAGATAAAGAGATGCAGGGTATTATTGAATTATCAGGTAATTATGCCTCAGGAAAAAGTAGTACTCTTCTTTTAAAAGCTATTGTAGAGCTTTTTAATAAAAATGCAAAGAAAATCATTATTCTTAAACCTTCAACACTCGCTTGTGATATTTTGAAAAAAAAGCTTTTAGAGATAGTTGAACATGCCATTATAGAAGTAGATTTAACAGATATAGAGATTATAACGCCTGTTGAGCTTATAAACAGACACCTCCATAAACTTAAAAAAGAGAAAGTTCATAACATTATTATTCATCCTAAACTCATGAAAAAATCATTTGACGCATCAGAGATTATTATGTGTGATGATGCATCTTTATATCCCATAGAGTTTATAGAGTATCTTAAACATATACAAAAAAAATCTCATTTAGTTCTTGTCAAAACAGATGTAGAGAGTTCTCAACTTCAGACAAATTTTAGAACACAAAAACAAGAAGTTCACTTTTATAAAACTAAACCTCATGCAAAAGCGATGCAACTTATATCCTCTTATACTCAAAAACAAGATGAAAAAATTCTACTTGTAGGCAATTCACTTTCAATAAAAAAGTTAAAAGACGATTTAGATTTATATATAACAAATAGTATTATTATTTTAGAGAGTTCTTCCTCTCTTATCAATCAAAATTTCAATAATTTATTGTTATGTACATACTCTGATACAAATGAGTTGAAAGTAGATCATATTATACTAATGGATTTATGTTTTACAAGCGAAAATGAGATAGAATACGCCTTTAATTTATCTACAAAGAGCGTGAATATTCTTTATGAAGAAGATTGCACTGAGGTAAAAAACTTAAGGATAAAGTATGAACCAAGTACACAAGAGTGAACAAGAGTGGAGAGAGCAGTTAAGCCCTGAAGCATTTTCTGTTTCAAGAATGCACGGTACAGAAGCACCATTTTCTGGTGAATTTTATGACTATAAAGGGGAAGGCAGTTATAAATGTGTATGTTGTGGAGCTAATCTCTTTGAATCAGATACAAAATTTGACTCTGGTACAGGATGGCCAAGCTATTTTGAAAGTGTAGAAAATGCTGTGACTGAAATTAAAGATTCTACTCATGGTATGATTCGTGTTGAAGTTGTTTGTTCTACTTGTGATGCACACTTAGGTCATATTTTTCCTGATGGACCTGAACCAACTGGTATGAGATACTGTATAAACTCTGTTTGTTTAACTTTTGAGGAGAAGTAAAATGATGAAACACACCCTAATTTTAGTAGCACTATTGTTAAATATTACATTTTCAGCTTGTGGAAGTGAAAATACAACACCAACAGATAAGAGATTTCTAATTCAAAAAGAGACTCCATCAAATGTAAAGTACCCAGTTGTTGTACTTCAAACAACTCAAGGGGATTTAGAAATTGAGCTTTTTTCAGATATTGCACCACTTGCTGTTGAAAATTTTATGACTCATATTAAAGATGGTTACTATGATGGTATTATCTTTCATAGAATTATAAAAAACTTTATGATTCAAGGTGGTGATCCAACTGGAACAGGTAGAGGTGGAGAGAGTATTTGGCATAAAGACTTTAAAGATGAGTTTAAAGATAAAGTATTTGATAAAGCAGGTATCTTAGCAATGGCAAACCGTGGACCAGCGACAAATGGAAGTCAATTTTTTATAACGACAGCCCCAACACCATGGCTCAATGGTCATCATACAATTTTTGGTCAAATCACAAAAAAATCTTATGCAACACTCTCAACACTTAACAATACACCCGTAAATCAGAGCAGACCAAAAAAAGAAGTAAAAATTATAAAAGCTTTTATAAAAAGTGAAGGGAAATAGATGGAAATTCAAACAATGAAAAAACTTGAAGAAGAGGCTTTAAAAAAGAGTGGAACAGATTTTACTCGTTTAGGTTTTGCACTCTTTTTTATGATAGGCGTTTTAACTTTTAGTTTTCTAAACAATGGTGGTATTCCAAACAATATGTTCTTAGCAATAGCTGCACTTATAGGTGCATATATGGCAATGAATATTGGTGCAAATGATGTTGCAAATAATGTTGGTCCAGCAGTTGGTTCAAAAGCTATGACTATGACAATGGCTATTGTTATAGCTGCTGTATTTGAAGCAGCTGGCGCACTTATCGCTGGTGGAGAAGTTGTTAAAACAATTAAAAAAGGTATTATAGATATCTCTGCTTTTGGTGGAAATGCTGATCCTTTTATATGGGCAATGATGGCGGCTCTTTTAGCTGCTGCACTTTGGCTAAACTTTGCAACAATGATGCGTGCTCCAGTCTCTACAACTCACTCTATAGTTGGTGGTGTTATGGGTGCTGGTATCGCTGCTGCTGGTTTTAGTATAGTCTCTTGGGGAACTATGGGTAAAATCGCTGCATCATGGGTTATATCCCCTGTTCTTGGTGGTGTTATTGCGGCTGCTTTTCTTTTTGCCATTAAAAAATCTATTGTCTTTAAAGAAGATAAAATCAAAGCTGCACAAACTTATGTTCCTGTTTTTGTTGCACTTATGGCTTGGGCATTTGTAACATATCTTACACTTAAAGGATTAAAGAAAATTTGGCCACAAGTTGTTGAACTACTTAACTTTTTACCTTTTGTGAGTATAGAAATGAGTAAAAAGCCCTCACTACTAACTGCTTTAGTGATGGGTGCTGTTGCAGCTGTTTCTGTTTATCTTATAATTAGAGCAAAACTTGCTACAAACTCTTCAGCCCTTAAAAACAATAAAGAGTCTGTAAACACACTCTTTACTATTCCTCTTATCTTTGCAGCAGCACTACTTAGTTTTGCTCATGGTGCTAATGATGTTGCAAATGCCATTGGTCCACTCGCTGCGATTAATGATGCAGTTCTAAATGGTGGTATCTCGTCAAAAGCAAGTATCCCTTTATGGGTAATGGGTGTTGGTGCTTTAGGTATTGCTCTTGGTCTTGCACTTTATGGTCCAAAACTTATTAAAACTGTTGGTAGTGAAATCACTGAGCTTGATCAAATAAGAGCTTTTTCAATCGCTATGGCAGCTTCTATAACAGTTATTATTGCTTCACAATTAGGTCTTCCTGTAAGTTCTACTCATATTGCAATAGGTGGTGTTTTCGGTGTTGGTTTCCTAAGAGAGTATCTTCACTTGAATGATACAAACAACAACACTATAGAAGAAGATAAAGAGATTATAAAAGATGAGAAAAACACTATTATTGCTTATAAATCTGAACTTGCAACACTAGAGAAAAAAGAGGATAAATCAGCTACAGAGTATGAAAGAGTTGTTGAACTTTATAAACTTATAGTAGATGAAGAAAAAATTATTAAATCAACTAAAAAGCATATAAAACAGACAAGAAAAGTTGAATATGTAAAGCGTGATGCAGTGAAGAAAATCATAGCAGCATGGGTTATTACTGTTCCTGCAGCAGCTATTTTAGCTGGAATTTTATTTTATATGATTCGTGGGATTATGCTTTAAAAAACTTATTATATATCCATACTCATTATGGATATATAACAACTCTACAATAAGAAAAACACTATTAGTAATTAATAATACCCTTAGTTTAAAAACTGTATCATATAAAAACTTATAGCTAAAAAAGGTATGGTTCTTGTTCAAATTTCTATTAATACTTATTCCCTTACTTTTATCAGCCACTACAACAAAATTAGAACATATTGAACTACAACTTGATTGGAAACATCAATTTGAATTTGCTGGATACTATATAGCAAAAGAGAAAGGCTTTTATACAAAAGCTGGTTTAGATGTAGATATTCAAGAGTATAATAAAAATATAAATATTTTAAAAAAAGTAGAAAACAGTAAAAATGGTGGTATCTATGGTATAAGTTACCCAAGTATTATACTGCATAAGGCGAATGGGGCAAATATCACTCTTATTAGTGCTATGGAGCAACTCTCTCCTCATGTACTTTTAACTTTAAAATCATCAAACATTCACTCTATTGAGGAGTTTAAAGATAAAAGAATCATGTCTAAAAAAGAAGCTCTATCTAGTGCCTCTTTTTTAGCTATGATAAATGCTCATAATCTAAAAATTAATGATTTAATACAACTTCAACCAACATTTAATATAGACTCTTTAATTAAACATAAAACAGATATTTTTTCTGCTTACTTATCAAATGAGCCTTATCAACTTCAACAAAAAAATATACCTTATAATGTTTGGAATCCTGCTGATTATGGTTTTGATTTCTATGATGATATTTTATTTACCTCTCTTAGAGAGCTTCAACTTCACCCACTTAGAGTAGAAGCATTTAAAAAAGCATCACTTAAAGGTTGGAGGTATGCCTATTCACATATAGATGAAACTATTGAATTAATACTTCAAAAATATAATACTCAATATAAAACAAAAGAAGCCCTGCTTTATGAAGCAAATGAGTTAAAAAAGCTTGCATTTATAGATGGAAATAAGATTGGTGACCTAGAGATAAATAAGATTAAAAGAATTTTAGATATTTATACTATCTTAGGTCTTGTAAAGCAAAATATTCAACTAAAAGATTTTATATACACTTCTCATAAAAACTTTTTATTAACATCCCAAGAGAGAAAATACCTTAAAAATAAAAAAAGTTTAAAACTTTGTATAGATCCAAACTGGATGCCATATGAAAGTTTTTTAAATGGCAAATACATTGGAATGAGTGCTGATTACTTTAAACTTATAAAAAATAAGTTTCATTTAGATATTGATGTTATAAAAACAGAGACTTGGGATGAATCTTTAGAGTTTGCTAAAAATAGAAAGTGTGATATGCTCTCCCTTTCTATGCAAACAGAGGAACGCTCAAAATATCTAAACTTTACATCTGCTTACTTAAAAATACCACTTGTTATAGCTACTAAAAACAGTGCCTTATTTATAAATAATTTTAAAATGTTGAAAGGTAAAAAGCTTGCTATTACAAAAGGATATGCCTTTAAAGATATTTTGGAAAAAAAATATCCATACTTAAATCTAGTAGATGTTGAAAATATAGAAGATGGTCTCTCTCGTGTAAAACAAGGTGAATTTTATGCTTATATCGGAACTCTTATGAGTATTGGTTATACTATACAAAAAGAGTTCTTTGGTGAACTAAAAATTTCTGGAAAGTTTAATAATACTTGGGATTTAGGTATTGCTGTAAGAGATGATGATGCTATGTTACTTCAAATTATGCAAAAAGCTGTTTTAAGTATAGATGAAAAAGAGAAGCAAAAAATCACGAATGATTGGCTCTCTATCGAGTATGTGGAAGATGTAAATTATAGTATGTTCTTTACCTCTATAGGTATTTCTTCTATTATTATATTTATAATATGGTTTTTGTATAGAAGAGAGAGACAACTCAAACAAGAACTAGAGATAAAAAATATAGTTTTTGATACTATTATCAATACCATTGAAAATCCTATCTTTTATAAAGATGTTAATGGTGTCTATCAAAATGCCAATAAAACATTTACAAAAGATATATTAGGTATAGAGAGGGATGAACTTGTTGGAAAAAAACTAGAGGAGTTCTCCTATCTTATTCCTCAAAATGAATTAGATTTTTATAATGCACAAGATAAAAAGCTCTACACATCAAAAAGTAATCAAGTCTATGAAACAAAAGTTCAACTAAAAAATGGTTTTGTAAAAGATTTTCGTATTCAAAAAAATCTCTTTTATTCAAAAGATGGAAATATTTTAGGCTATGTTGGATTTATGTATGACATTACAGATATAAAAAAAAGAGAAGAAGAGTTAAAACTTATGGCTTCAATAGACCATATGACAAAACTCTATAATAGAAGATATTTTTCACAAATGGGTAATGATCTTTTAAAATTAGCAAAACGGGAAAGAACTGCACTAAGTATCATAATGCTAGATATAGATGACTTTAAAAAAATCAATGATACCTATGGACATAATATAGGTGACGATGTTATCATTAGTATAGCAAATACACTTCTGCTTCTAAGTAGAGAGAGTGATGTAGTCTGCAGGTTTGGTGGTGAAGAGTTTATACTTCTTCTTCCAAATACAGAGACAAAAGGTGCTAAAACTATTGCTAATAAAATAAGAACTTCTATAGAAAACATACAAATACCTTTAGATACTTCAACCAATATCAATGTTACAGTAAGTATAGGTCTCTCTTTGGTAAATCCACAAAAGAAACAAAATCTTGAAGAATCTATAAAGGAAGCTGATGAAGCTCTATATAAAGCGAAAGAGGGAGGAAAAAATAGAGTAGAGATTTATACTAAACTCTAAATCTCCAATTCTGTTTTCACACAATCTCTTCCAGAATGCTTTGCAAGATAGAGTGCCTTATCTGCTCTATCTATACTCTCTTCTAGTTTTTCACCACTATGAATAGAACAAACACCCAGACTTACGCTTATACTCCCTACACGGTCTAATTCTAACTCTTTTATATATAAACGAATTTTTTCAGCTAAGATAGTTGCTGTTTCTAAAGAAGTAGATGGGAGAAGAACAACAAACTCCTCGCCTCCCCAGCGACAAACGATATCAACATTTCTTAGAACTTTTAACAAAGAGTGTGAAATTTGGACTAAAACATCATCACCTATATTATGCCCATAAGTATCATTCACTCTCTTAAAAAAATCAATATCAAGCATAATCAAAGAGAGTTCACTCTCTCTTTGAAGCATTGATTTATAAGAGGTTACATAAAGTTCTGTAAATTTATGACGATTATAAAGACCTGTTAGAGAGTCTGTTGAAGCCATTGTCTCATACTCTTTATTTTTATGTTCTAACATATTATTAATCTCACTCAACTCTTTTTGATACTCTTGCATCAAAACAGCCCATCGAGAGTATGTTAGAGATATTAACTCTTTTTGAGTTACGATACCTGACAGTTTTCCTTTATCATCTACAACAATAACTCTTTTATAATGTTTTTTTGTTATAAAAGATAGTGCCTCTTTTATAGAAGCATTTTTATGAATAGAATCAACAGGTGCTGACATATAAGTCTCTATAGATAAAGAGAGGTCAGATTTTCCTTTTATAAGACACATAATATCTTTTGTAGTTAAAATGCCTAAAGGTTTTAAATCTTCTACAACAACTACATTATCAAATGAGTTATGAATCATCTCATTTAAAATTTTCGAAGTTTTTTCCTCTTTATTTACACATTTCATCTGTCTCCCAATCTTTAAAAAATCAGCAAGACGGAAGTTATCCATTAAAGTATCAGGATCAATATTTAATGTAATATCAGAGTGTGTTACAAGTCCATAAAGAGAGTTGTCTCTATCTAAAACACAAATAAACTCTATCTCATTATTCAAATAACTTAAGGTATCTAAAACATTTCTATCTCTGTTTATCGTTGGAATTTTAGAGAGATTTAAAACACTTAAAGAAGACTCTAATGCTATCTCCAAATTTTGAATATTTAAAACATCTAAAATAGTAAAAATGTAAAAAGTATTTTTGTTCACAACAACAATATTTCTATGCTCATGCTCTAACATCAGTTCCATAGCACTTAAAACACTCTCTTCAATATTAATAGAAATAATACTCGTACTTGCAATATCACCAATAGCTGGAAATTTCATACTTTTATCCTCTAAATTTTAGATAGGGCTTTATAAATTTTAACTGCTTGGACATGCTCTTTTACATCATGAACTCTTAGTACCGAAGCACCATTTTTAATCGCTTCAAGATGTAGAGTAAGTGTTCCAGCAAGTCTCTCGTGAACATCACTTCCATCTATCTTGTAGATCATAGACTTTCTTGATGCACCAACAAGTATTGCTTTTTCTAAACTTTTAAAATGCTCAAGATGTTTTATAAGTCGAAGATTATCTTCTAAACTTTTTCCAAAACCTATGCCTATATCTAATAGTATATCATTAATTCCAAATTTTTCTGCTTTAGCTATTCTCTCTTGAAAAAACTGATAAATATCATCAATAATATTTGTATAACTAGGATTATTTTGCATTGTTTGAGGTGTACCTTGCATATGCATAATAACAACTTGTGCATTATACTTTCCAGCAACTCTACAGACCTCATCATTAGCTAAACCTGTAATATCATTTACTATCTTAAAACCTGATTTTAAAGCATACTCTATTACTTTTGGCTCATAGCTATCTATACTAAAGAGTACCTTTTCATAAAGTTTTTTCTCTTGTATCATATCTGCTATTGGTTGAATACGACGCAACTCTTCTTCACAACTTACTACATCAGCATTAGGACGGGAGGAGACTCCACCTATATCTATAATAGTAGCACCCTCTTCTATCATTCTCTCTATTTTTTCTACTGCATCAGCACCATTAAATCTACTTCCACTAAAAAAACTATCATCATTAGCATTTATAATACCCATAATATCTATTTTTTTAGGATTTTGTATCTCTGTAAATTTTTTAAGTTTGAGAGCTAACTCTTTAAGTCCAAAAGGTTGTGCTAACTCTTTTTTTGCTAATTTTTTAAGTTGTGAAGTTGTTGCAATAAGCAGACAATCGACAAAGGGCTTTTTAGCTAAAACAGTTCCACGAGGTACAGCTAAATCTGCCCCAACAGAGAGAGCATCCTGCTTTAAAATATTTGCTCCACCCACATTTAACTCTTTTATACTTATAATATGACTCTTTGCTTTATCTGTTAAAATAGCTACACCACCACCATCAACACCTATCGCTTCTATATACTTTTTTGCATCAATATCTTGAGATAACTTCTCTACTATCATACCCTCTCCTTGGCAAAACTCATAAGTAACATAGCTAAAACACTTTGGGGTCTTGAGTTTAAATTAATAAGTCGAAAAGCCTTATCAAAGTTTTCTAACTGTAGAGGAGTAAGTATAAGTTTCTCAACAACAGTTGCCTTATAAAAAAGTGCTTGAACCAACTCTTTTGCATCATCTTTTTTTACACGAGCATGCTCTTTTAAAAATGCAAATACCTCTTTATAATCCAATCTTCCTAAATGAAGATGAATCTCTACTATAGATGTTTGAGTATTTACTTTTAAAATGGGAAGACGAGAACGCACAGTAGGTAGAAGATTTGACTTTGTAGGGGAGAGAATAATAAACTCAATATTTAAAGGAGGCTCTTCAAGAAGTTTTAGAAGAGAGTTCTGTGCAACATCTGTAAATTCGTTCGCACCTATTACTATATATTTTGTTTCAGATGTACTGATATAAGATTCAGATAAAACAGCTTTAGCATGTTCTATCTTGAAACTCTCATCTATAAATACAAAACTTACAACACGAAAAGGTTTTAGCTCCTCTTCTAGTCTTACAAGTTCACTCTCTATATCACTCGATATAACTATATGACCCTTGATAAGACTAGGAGCTTGCATCAACCTCTCCAAACATGGTTGCATTTAAAGAGAGATTAAAGAGGCGATAGAGTTGAAGAAGCTTAATATCAAGATGTTTATCATAAGATTTTAAAATAAACGCATCATTGAAGTCTTCATCAAACATCCAAAAGTAGCTGTTATCTCTTCTTTTCGCTATATCTGAACGCCTATCATTTCCTTTACCAATATACCAAAAGAAGTAATCATCTTTATAAGAGAGTGATATCATATCGTCTATTATATCTATCATCTCTCCGCCACTTATATCTTTATAGTAGAGACAAAGGCTATCCATACTAACAATAGGAATAAGTGGTCTCTCTTGAGAGGGAGTATTTAAAGATGAGAGAATATAGTGTTCTAACCATTTTCTTTTCTCATCTGTTATGAGTATGATAGTTTTACCTTGAAGTATCTGCTCTAATGCAAAAG